>VOFC01001933.1_pt1 | contig 36907 bp, 40 predicted proteins | sample 5384161 | NCBI WGS metagenome assembly VOFC01 (sample SAMN12384722, study PRJNA508395) | human gut metagenome | isolation source: healthy gut B | host: Homo sapiens | reverse complement strand
CTTCGACGGGGGCAAAGGGTTTGCGTGGCAAATACGCTCGGCAAAGCCGAGGAAGATTTGCGCAACGGCTTTACCGCTCGACCTCTGCCTCCTGTCGGAAGGTACGGGCATCTTGAATCGCAGCGGACACGCGACTGTATCTTCTGTCCCGAAACACCCGTCCGCGACGGTCATTCCCTGTCACGCGCCGCCGACATCATGCTCCGGCTCGACATACCCGCCAACCGTATCCGCCGCTTCTCCCTGCCCATGAGCAAGCAGCGGACCGATGCCCTCAACGCCTACGACCAAGTGTATGCCGCCGCCCTTTCCCTGCATCACGCCGGCAAGAAAGTGGCTATCGTGGCAGAGGGGAGATGCAGGCTTCTACCCTCTGTACATTATATATGAGAAACTGCAAGCCGCCGGCATCCCCGTAGAACAGATTGCCGGCATCCCCTGCTTTCATCGCTGCCGGAGCACGGGGCGGATTGCACATCGCCAGCCGGGAAGAAAGGCTGACCGTAATTCCCGGCATCACCACCGCCGAAGAGATAGAACGGCTGATACAATCGCAGAACACGGTAGTCATCATGAAACTGTCGCAGTGCACCGATGAAGTGCACCGTTGCATCCGCCTTCATCCCGAATACGATTACCGCTATTTCGAGAATGTAGGCACCCGCAGGAAAATACATCAGTGACGGGCAGCAGCTTGAAACACCCGTTTTCCTTATTTCTCCTGCTTATCATCCGTCACAATGGCTTCTGACGTCGATTTAATACAATTTCGCACAGAGTACGAGTGATTTTTGCAGAAATGGCTTACCTTTTGCACCTTGTGTAATTAAAAAGATAAAGACATGAAGAAACTTGCTTTTTATATGTTGATGCTGGTTATGAGCATCGGTTATGCCTATGCACAAGGCGGGGCAGACATTAAATTCGACAAGACCACCCATAACTTCGAACATTCTCCGAAAATAATCCGGTGGTAAGCTGCACGTTTACATTCACCAACGTGGGAGACGCTCCGCTGGTAACCACCAGGCAGTGGCATCTTGCGGATGCACAGTGCCCGAATACACGCAAGAGCCGGTGATGCCCGGAAAGACCCCTAACCATCAAGATTACCTACAACGGTACAGGCAAATACCCCGGACACTTCAAGAAGTCCGTTACGCTGCGCACCAACGCCAAGACCGAAATGATGCGTCTGTTCGTTGAAGGCGACATGACTGCCAAAGACGCCAAATAAACGTTTTTATGATACAGAAAAAAGGAGAATTTTTCAAAATTCTCCTTTTTTTTTTTCTTTGAAGTCTATAATGGAATACATATCGCAATCATAACAATAAAAATAAAACAGCTATTATGAAACAAGAAGAAGAGAAAGCAATCGGCGTACCGGAAAACTGCGTTCCGCGAGCTAAAGCCGGGAGAAGTCTACAACCCCTTGATGAGTCCCGACAGGAAATATCCCGAAGTAAACCTGTGGTCGGTACTGTGGGGTATCGCCATGGCGGTTCTGTTTTCGGCGGCGGCAGCCTATCTGGGACTGAAAGTGGGACAAGTATTCGAGGCGGCCATCCCCATCGCCATTATCGCCGTCGGCGTGTCCGGCGCAGCCAAACGTAAAAACGCGCTGGGCGAAAATGTCATTATCCAGTCCATCGGAGCCAGTTCCGGGGGTAATTGTGGCAGGCGCCATCTTCACCCTGCCCGCACTGTATATCCTGCAGGAAAGCTATCCGCAGGAAATCACCGTAACGTTTGCACAAGTATTCATGAGTTCGCTCCTGGGCGGCATCCTCGGTATCCTGCTCCTGATCCCGTTCCGCAAATATTTCGTCAGCGATATGCACGGCAAATACCCCTTCCCCGAAGGCGACCGCAACAACACAGGTGCTTGTATCGGGCGAGAAAGGCGGCAGCCAGGCGAAACCGTTGCTGATGGCGGGTATGATCGGCGGATCATATGACTTCATCGTGGCGACATTCGGCTGGTGGAACGAGAACTTCACCACTCGCGTATGCGGAGCCGGAGAAATGCTGGCTGAGAAAGCGAAACTGGTATTCAAAGTGAATACCGGAGCGGCCGTGCTTGGTCTAGGTTACATCGTCGGACTGAAATATGCTTCCATCATTTGTGCCGGATCACTGGCAGTATGGTGGATCATCATTCCGGGAATGTCCGCATTTGGGGAGACAGCGTGCTGAATGCATGGAATCCGGAGATTACCGCCACCGTAGGCGCCAGTCTCCCGAAGAAATATTCAAATATTATGCCAAGAGCATCGGTATCGGCGGCATTGCTAATGGCGGGTGTGATCGGTATTATCCGTTCCTGGAGCATCATCAAGAGCGCTGTCGGGCTGGCAGCCAAGGAAATGGGCGGCAAGGCTGATGCGGAAACCAACGTGAAGCGTACACAACGCGACCTTTCCATGAAGATTATCGCTATCGGTTCTATCGTGACGCTGATACTGGTTACGCTGTTCTTCTACTTCGATGTGATGCAGGGCAACCTGATGCACACGGTAGTGGCTATCCTGCTCGTTGCAGGCATCTCGTTCCTCTTCACCACCGTAGCAGCCAATGCCATTGCCATTGTGGGAACCAACCCGGTATCGGGCATGACGCTGATGACGCTTATCCTTGCATCGGTAGTAATGGTGGCGGTAGGCCTGAAAGGTCCCGGCGGAATGGTGGCAGCGCTGGTTATGGGCGGTGTGGTTTGTACGGCACTGTCTATGGCGGGCGGTTTCATCACCGACCTGAAGATTGGCTACTGGCTGGGAAGCACTCCCGTCAAGCAGGAGACGTGGAAGTTCCTCGGAACAATCGTTTCGGCGGCTACCGTAGGCGGTGTGATGATTATCCTGAACAAGACATACGGATTTACCAGCGGACAACTGGCTGCTCCGCAGGCCAACGCAATGGCGGCGGTTATCGAACCGCTGATGAACGGTGTAGGTGCACCGTGGCTGCTTTTTACGGCATCGGTGCGGTGCTGGCCATCGTGCTGAATGCCTGCAAGATTCCTGCACTGGCTTTTGCACTGGGCATGTTCATCCCGTTGGAGCTGAACGTTCCGCTGGTAGTGGGCGGTGCCGTAAACTGGTACGTAACTAGCCGCAGTAAAGATGCAGCTCTCAATGCCGAACGTGGCGAGAAAGGTACGCTGCTGGCGTCCGGTTTCATTGCCGGCGGTGCGCTGATGGGTGTGGTAAGCGCGGCAATGCGCTTCGGCGGTGTCAATATGGTGAACGACGCATGGCTCAGCAATACATGGTCTGAAGTGCTGGCGCTGGGCGCTTATGCCATCCTGATATTCTACCTCGTAAAGGCTTCGATGAAAACGAAATAAGCTGCGGGGACACTGAAACAAATTCAGATAATACAAAACAATATTCACCATGAGAAAGATTCTATTTCTATCCCTTCTGTTTGCCGCAACGATGTTGTCCGCACAGAGTCCCGTCGAACTGCCGTTGTGGCCCGACGGAGCGCCCAATACCAACGGGCTGACCGGTGAACAGGAAGATTTGAAAGGCGGCCGCGTTGCCAACGTGACCCATCCTTCCATAACCGTTTACCGTCCGGCAAAAGCCCAACGGTATGGCTGTCATTATGTGCCCCGGCGGCGGATACACCCGTCTTGCCATGAACCACGAAGGGCACGACATGGCAGCCTGGTTCACGACGCAAGGCATCACGTATGCGGTACTGAAGTACCGCATGCCGAACGGGCACAACGAGGTTCCCCTGTCGGATGCCGAGCAAGCCATCCGCCTGGTACGCAAACATGCCGGGGAATGGGGTGTCAACCCCAACCGTATCGGTATCATGGGAGCATCCGCAGGCGGACATCTGGCAGCTTCCCTTGCCACGTTATACGGCAGCGACGCTACCCGTCCCGACTTCCAGATACTGTTCTATCCCGTCATCTCCATGCTGAAAGGCGTGACCCACAGCGGTTCCGCCAAAACCTTATCGGAGAGACTCTTTCGGCCGAACTGGAACAGAAATACTCGCTCGAAAGGCAGGTATCTCCCAAAACGCCGCAGGCCTTCATCATGCTGTCGGCAGATGATGCAACCGTACTGCCCATCAACGGCATCGGTTATTTCCTCGCCCTGCGCGAACAGAAAGTGCCTGCCACACTGCACGTCTATCCCACCGGCGGTCACGGATGGGGCTTCCGCGACAGCTTCACCTACAAGCGCCAATGGACCGGCGAGCTGGAAAAATGGCTGAGAGAAGGACTGACTTTCCCGGAGAAGTAACGCTTCCGTAACAGCCGTTTACGCCAATCATCATTAACCTGTTCAATCCTTAAAACTTACTTACCATGAAAATACACGGACTATTGCTTGCCGCTGCCTTTCTTCCTGTCGCCCTTGCGGCGCAGGAAGACCGGTATGCGCAAATTACCAATCCCAAACTCACAAGTATCAACAAAGAGCCGCCCCGCAGCACCTTCACCTCTTACACGAACGAGGCGGATGCCGTTGTCAACGACCGCAAGAACGGAACATTCCGCATCTCCCTCAACGGCAAGTGGAAATTCAACTATGTGGAGAACTTCGCCGACCGCCCCACCGACTTTATGGATATCCATGCAGACGTAAGCAAATGGCCGGACATCGACGTTCCCGGCAATTGGGAAGCTGCAAGGTTTCGGCACGCCTGTCTACGTCAACCACCCGTACGAATTCTGCTCTTCCGGCTACGCTCCTACTGGGATAAGCCCAATCCGCCGTACGTGCCCAAGGAATGGAATCCCACGGGAACCTACCGCCGCACCTTCACCCTGCCCGCCGATTGGGAGAGCAAAGAAATCTTCCTGAGCGCCGACGGGTGCGCGGAGCGGCATTCTACTACCTCAACGGCAAGTTTGCAGGCATGAACAAAGACGCCAAGACCCCTGCCCGCTTCAACGTTACGTCCTTTGCCCACAGGGGCGAAAACGTGATAGCCATACAGGTACACCGCTTTTCCGACGGCAACTATCTGGAGTGTCAGGACTTTTGGCGCATCAGCGGCATCGAACGGGACATTTACATGTATGCCCGTCCGCAAATACATCTGACGGACTTCAAGGCCGAAACGCCTCTGGACGGAGATTATCGCAACGGAATCCTGAAACTGAAAGTGAAGTTTGCCAACGAAACCGGCAAAGAGACTCCGTTCCTCGTAAACTATCGTTTGCTGGACAGCAAAGACAAGCTGATTGCCCAATCCTCGACCCGTGTAAGCTACGGTCAGACGGAAGTGGAGTTCACCCCAAAGACAATCAAAGAACCGTTGCAGTGGACAGCCGAGACGCCTAACCTCTACACGCTCGTTATCAGCCTGAAGCATATCAACGGCGACGTTATCGAGGCCACCAGCTGCAAAGTCGGGTTCCGTACCGTAGAGATAAAGGACAAGCAACTGATGGTAAACGGCAGGCCTATCCTCGTAAAAGGCGTCAACTATCACGAGCATAATGAATACACCGGGCACTACGTTCCCGAAGAGCTCATGCTTAAGGACTTCGAGCTTTGGAAGCAGTACAACATAAACAATCCGCACCTGCCACTACCCGCAACAGGAACGTTTCTATGAGCTGTGCGACCAATATGGCTTCTACGTCATAGACGAAGCCAATATCGAGAGTCACGGAATGGGCTACAATCTGAACGTAGGCGGCACGCTGGGTAATAACCCGCTGTTTACAAAAGCGCATATAGACCGTACCATGAACATGTACGAGCGCGACAAGAACCATCCCTGCATCATCACCTGGTCGCTTGGCAACGAAGCGGGAAACGGTCTGAACTTCTACGTCACCTACAATACGCTGAAAGCATTGGACAGCCGTCCCCGTACAATACGAACGCGCCCTGACGGAATGGAATACGGACATCTTCTGCCCCATGTACCACAGTCCCGCCCGTATCGAGAAATACGCACAGAACCCCGAAATGACCCGCCCGCTCATCCTCTGCGAATATGCCCATGCCATGGGCAACAGCCTCGGCAATTTCCAGGATTACTGGAACATCATCGAGAAATACCCCATCCTGCAAGGCGGCTGTATTTGGGACTGGGTAGACCAGGGACTTGCCGCCAAGACCGCTGACGGCCGTAAATACTGGGCATACGGTGGCGACTACGGCGAGTACGGCACCCCGTCCGACGGTGACTTCTGTATCAACGGCATAGTATATCCCGACCGCAGCGTCAAGCCGCAGACCGAGGAAATGGGAAAGGTGTATCAGAACATCAAGTTCTTCGACTTCGACCCGGCAGCCTCTGTCGTAAAGATACGCAATGATTTCTCCTTCACCAATCTCGACAAATACGACTTCCATTACATCGTCCGCCATCACGGCAAAGAGGTTTACAAAGGCCAAATCAAAGACATCAAGGCCGAACCGGGACAGACCGTCACCAGTCCGTTCCTCAATGGCATTCCCGCCACCAACAACTCGACCGGCGATGTACGCATAGAATTCTATGCCGCTATCCGTACTCCCGAACCGTTCCTTCCGGCGGGTACGGTCATTGCCCGTGAACAGACCTATGTGCATACTTTCCATAAGGAAGATGCTCCGAAGCAGGCATTCGCCGGTTCGGAAGAAGACGACCGGCAAGTTGTTTTCTCCGGTCCGCACTTCAAGGCAACCTTCGACAAGCAAAGCGGCCTGCTGGTATCTTACCGATACAAGAAGCAGGAGTACATTCATAACGGGCAAGGTCCCCGCCCCTTCTTCTGGCGCACCCCTACCGACAATGACTACGGAGCCAAACTTCCCGTACGTTTGAAAGCATGGAAAGAGGCCAGCTATCAGGAGCCGAAAGCCGAAAGCTTCAACGTAGTGCGCGACAAAGATACTACGGCGGTAAAAGTGACCTACCGCTTCCCGCAGACCGATGCCCGCTGGGATATAACGTATAAGGTATACGGCAACGGCGTTATCAAGGTAGACAACCATTTCGTTGCAGAGAACGCCCAAACACCGATGATACCGCGTGTGGGACTGCGTATGCGGCTACCCGCCCGCATCACCTCGCTGACCTACTACGGCCGGGGTCCGGAAGAGAATTACCGCGACCGCCGCACCTCACAGTTCATCGGCGAATACACATCGGGTATCCAAGATATGTACGAGCCTTATGTCCGTCCGCAAGAAAACAACCACCGTACGGACATCTATTGGTGCACCCTCACCAAAAGCAAAAAGAAGGTCTGCTGTTTGTTGCCGACCGCACTTTCGAAATGAACGTATCCAACTATCCGCTGGAAAGCCTGGATAGCGGTGAGTCTATCGAGAACGGCTCTCCCCGCACCGAAAAGACCAACCACCGCCACCTCACCGATCCGCAACCGGAACATTCGGTAGATTTCTTCTTGGATTACCGCATGATGGGCGTAGGCGGTGACGACAGTTGGGGAGCTTTGGCGCACGAACCTTATCTGATACGTCCCGGCAGACAGAATGCCATCAGCTACGGTTTCGCGATTGTACCGTTCGACAAGGGAACGGATTTCAAGAGTTTGATATATAGATATTAAAGCTGTCCAGCTATGAAAACGTTATCCGGCATATCCCAGATTTTATTTAACAGGTTCTACTGTATATTCCGCACCTTGCCTTGCGTTTTCTGTACTTTGGCAATAGCATCGTCCGTTTCCGCACAGGAAACGGACAATGCCATGCTGAAATACGGTCTGAATTTCCTCAAGACTCCCTACGTGGCACATACGCTGGAAGTAAATGAAGAAGAAAAACTTGTAGTCAACTTCGACGAAGTGGATTGCACCACTTTTGTGGAGTATGTGCTTGCCCTGTCACTTTCTCCCGTCAAGAATGGCACGATAGACAATGCCGACTACGCACGCACCCTGCAAAGCATCCGCTATCGCGACGGCAAAATCGACGGTCACACTTCCCGCCTGCACTACATTGCCGATTGGGTGAACAACGGCGTCAGACATGGTTTCATGGAAGACATAACCGCCGCCAACAGCCCCGATACGGTAAGGCTGTCCCTCAACTTCATGTCTGCGCATTCCAAAGCATACAAACACCTGGAGTCTTCTCCCGAAAACATCAGCAAGATTAAAGAAATAGAAAAGTCGCTCTCCGGACAACTGTTCCATTATATCCCCAAAAACAAGCTGCCCGATAATGGTTTCGGTTGGATAAAGGATGGCGATATCATAGCCATTACCACCAACATTCCCGGGCTGGATGTTGTCCACCTGGGACTTGCCTGCTATGAAAAGGGAGTATTGAAACTGCTCCATGCCTCCTCTACGCAGAAAATGGTAGTCGTCTCCCAAGAGCCATTGGCACAGATGCTGAAAAAGAATAAGAAGTTTACAGGAATCAGAGTGTTAAGAATAAAATAATACTCTCCCAATAACTGTTATCCTATCATTAAAAACTATATCTTTGCATAGTAAGGACTTTCCGTCCGACATCTGTCTTTCTTTCGTCCGACAGATGTCGGACGAAAATTACACACCTGTCGGACGAAAGAGAAACTGCTATCGGACGATTACTTCTTAGTAAGAAAAAACAACTCATTGCAGGGATGGAAATTATTCATTGCAGTGGCAAAACAATTTATTCATGAGTGCATACTATGACCTTTTACGAAACTCCCTCTCCTAACGGAAGCGAGGAAAAAAAAATCTCCCATGCCCGTATATGTCCTAAAGAAACTTATACCCAAAAAGAGTTTGTAGAACACGTTGCTATGTTTCAGCATCTGCCCAAGAACATTATAGGGGCGGCACTGGACGCTTGCATCGACGAACTGTGCGACCTGCTTGCCAACGGCAACATTGTAGAACTCGGAGAGTTGGGATTTTTCAGCACTTCATTGAAATGCACTCAGGATACCGATGATGAGAAAAAGAAAATCAGGTCCGAATCTGTCCGTTTTCAAAACGTGCATTTGCGTATCAGCAACACATTCCGCAAGAAAATCAGACAGAGAATGAAACTGGAAAGGACACATTCTCCGACTAAGAAATCGAAGAAAACGGAAACGACAGAAGAAACAAGGAAAGAAAGGCTGATGCTGTTCCTGCAGGAAAATGTTTGCATCACCAAAAACGAATATATTCACCTGACCGGGCTGACAAGGCATGCAGCCATCGATGAACTGAACAAATTCATCCGGCAAGGTATCCTGCGGCAGCCGGGGCATAAGCCGCTCCACAGTTTATATAAATAATATTCAGCATTAACAGAAGAATGGAAACTACGGAAATGGAACAATCCATGCAGTGGTTCGTCTTTTTCAAAGACCAACTGCTGCTGAAGAAAGAGTACACAACAAACGGAGAGAACAAATACGGTATACCTTATGGAGTAACCCCTCCTGTAACACCCGCAGCGGGATGCAAAATACACGAGGTAACTCTGACCGGCGGGAAGAAAGTAAAGGCTTGCGCACTCGGACAGCCCGTACCCGAAACCGAAGAATGGGTAATGACAGGCTTGCGCGCTTCTTACGACTACCTGCCATTGGCAGATTACCAGGCAGCGGGAAAAGCATTCCAGATACTCTATTGGGACAGCCACAGCCGTTTCTGTCCCGTATGCGGCACTCCTATGGAACAGCAGACTCCTATCATGAAGAAATGCCCGGAGTGCGGCAATGAGATGTATCCTCCCGTTTCTACGGCTATCATCGTGCTGATACGGAAAGGCAAAGAAATATTGCTGGTACATGCGCGCAACTTCCGCGGCACGTTCCACGGGCTGGTAGCCGGCTTCCTCGAAACGGGCGAAACGTTGGAACAATGCGTAGAGCGGGAAGTTATGGAAGAAACGGGGCTAAGGGTGAAAAACATCACTTATTTCGGCAGCCAGCCCTGGCCTTATCCCAGCGGATTAATGGCAGGATTCATAGCCGACTATGAAAGCGGGGAAATCAAACTGCAAGCCGATGAACTCAGTTCCGGCGCATTCTATTCCAAAGACAACCTGCCGGAAATACCCCGGAAACTAAGCATTGCAAGAAAACTGATTGACTGGTGGCTGGAGAATAATTGAAAGGACGGATTAATAATTAAAGGAAAAGACAAAAAAACAGATTGCGGAAAACACGCACTCGCAAACGAACAACTACGAATGAAACGACTCTCATTCACATCAACCAATCGGCGTGCAACCGCAATCTGTAATACTATCTGTTAACTGTAGGCTGCTGTTGCATATAAGAACAGCATTTAACGGGAATTGATTTGCCAACCGGTATAAAGAATATAAAAGAAACTTAATACATTCCGGCTTATCACCTACTTACTGCTACAAAAATAAAAGGTGCAAGCAGCATCCTGCCACCCGCACCTTTCCATATATGAAAATCAAACAGTCTTAGATACCGAGTGATTTGCGCACTGCCTCCACTTTCTTTTCAGCCTCGGCATTTGCGCTGGCATAGCACTTAGGACATCCCATTTCGCCTTTCACCTCGATATAGAACTTAATCTTAGGTTCCGTACCCGAGGGACGAACGGAAATCTTCGTACCGTCTTCCGTAAAGTACTGGAGCACGTTGGATGTTTCGGGCATATCCAAAGCGGTTACATTGCCTTTGGCATCGGTAGCCTTCAGCGTTTTGTAGTCCTTAGTCAAAGAAACGGCAAAGCCACCGATTTCTTTCGGCGGGTTGGCGCGGAAATTATCCATCATAGCCTTGATTTCATCGGCGCCGCTCTTACCCGGCTTCACTACGTTGACGGTAGTTTCTTTGGAGAAACCGTACTCTACGTAGATGTCCATCAGGATGTCATACAGCGTCTTGCCCTGGTCTTTGGCCCATGCACAGATTTCCGCCAACAATGAACAAGCGGAAACGGCATCTTTATCGCGAACGAAGTCTTCGGCAAGGAAGCCGTAGCTTTCTTCACCGCCGCCGATGTATTGTTGCTTGCCTTCGCGCAGACGGATTTCACGTGCAATCCACTTGAAACCGGTATAACAGTCGAGCATCTCAATCTTATTCTTATCGGCAACGGCCTTGATAAGTTCGGTAGTCACAATGGTCTTTACGATAAAGTCCGTAGGCTGCATCTTGCCGGTTGCGATACGGTTCTTGATGATATAGTACAGGAAGAGCAGGCAGGTCTGGTTACCGTTAATCAGCACCCATTCGCCCTTATCGTCCTTACAAGCCATACCTACGCGGTCGGCATCCGGGTCGCTTGCCATCACGATGTCCGCATCAATCTTCTTGGCGAGTTCGATGGCCATAGAAAGCGCTTCCGCATTTTCAGGATTCGGAGAGATTACCGTCGGGAAGTCACCGCTCTTGACCATCTGTTCGGGCACACAGTGTACATTCTCAAAGCCCCATTCTTTCAGAGAAGCGGGGATGAGCGTTCTGCCCGCGCCGTGAAGCGGAGTGTAAACGATGCTGAGGTCTTTCTGACGCTTGATTACTTCCGGGTCGATAGAAAGGGTATGAACCTTATCCAGATATACCTTGTCTACATCTTCACCGATAATCTGAATCAAATCTTTGTTGCCCTTGAACTTGATGTCCTCAACGGTTACCTTGTTTACTTCATCGATAATGGCTGTGTCGTGCGGAGCAAGTACCTGTGCACCGTCATCCCAATAAGCCTTGTAGCCGTTGTATTCTTTCGGGTTGTGGCTTGCAGTCAGGTTGATACCGCTTTGGCAACCGAGGTGGCGGATAGCGAAGGAAACTTCCGGAGTAGGACGCAAATCGTCGAAGAGATAAACCTTGATACCGTTTGCCGAGAAAATATCGGCAGAGATTTCGGCGAACTTGCGGCTGTTGTTACGGCAGTCGTGACCCACCACAACGGAGATTTGCCCTTTGTCCTTGAAGCATTTGTTCAGATAGTTTGCCAATCCCTGGGTAGCCGCACCTACTGTATAGATATTCATGCGGTTGCTGCCTGCGCCCATGATACCGCGCAGACCGCCCGTTCCGAATTCCAGGTCTTTATAAAAGCACTCTATCAGTTCGGTTTTATCTGGATTTTCCAACATTCGTTTCACTTCAGCCTGAGTTTCGGCATCGTATGCCGGGGTAAGCCATTTTTCGGCTTTCTCAGTTACCTGTTTAATCAGCTCTTGATTTTCCATAAGACTTTTTTTTATATTAAAGGTTAATACTCCATTTTTTCTGTTCTGTCACAAATGTAAAAGAATAAGTTTGAATATCCTAATCAATCGGGCATTTTATAGCGGTCGCCCGTTTGTTTTACATATTCTTCCAGAAATTCCTTCGGATAACCCGGACGTTCCACGCCGGCAGGCTGGCCTATGGCATTGCGCTCAAACTTTCCGTCTTTCATCTTGCGGACAACCCCGTCGTTGTATTTCACGATGATGAACTCGCCCAAACGTTTCCAGGTGTCGAAAGTACTCTGCGCCGTCATATTGGTATAGTTTGTCAGGAATGCTTTCGCTTTGGCAGGGTCTTTCTCCAAAAGTTTGGCGGCGGCAGACTCGATACCTTCCTGCGCATCGTTGAAAGTGTTTTCGAGTTCGGCCTGCGTGGCACGCACATCGCCAATCATAAGGTCGTAACGGGGATATACCATGTTGGCAACCCAGTTGAAAATCCAGAAAGAAGAGTTCCAGGAGAATGTGATGTAGTCCGCACCGTCTGCACGCGAATAGCATACGGGAACCTTATCCGTACAGCAGTATACGGGAGTGAACACGGTCATGTTGGCATCGTCCGTACCGAACCACAGTACGCCGCCTATGGCATCGGGCAAGGTGGAGCGCATCTGCGCCACGAACACGAAACCGCTCTGCTGGGTGGAAATGGGGCGTTCGTTGAAATATTCCTTGTCGCCTACCTTGAAGGAAAGGGGCGAAAGGCGGTAGGGAGTGTGATACGGTCCGGCAGCCGAAATCCTTGCTGATGTCGAGAGGAGTACCTTCGTAATGGTCACGCATGGCATTCTTTACATCCTGTACGGAGATTTTACGGTCGGGCTTCACGAAAAGCGGCATCGGAGTGTCGGTATCGCCTAATATATAAGGTAAGAATTCGTTGCCACGGGCGGTAAACATATTAAAATAGCTCCACACGCGGGCTTCGCAATAACGACGAGCGCCAAAGTCGAGCGGCGCATAGGCATTCGCAAAGCTGAAATCTTTGTTTACTCCGTCGAAATAACCTTTTTCTCGCGGGCAAAGGAAATGACATCGGGAGAGTACATGCAGTTGTTCTTGTCGCTCATATCGAACTGGTGGATACGGCTTTGGTTGGCATGTGCGGAGATGCAATCATCGGGCACGCGGACAGCCACCCACACAGCGCCACGCACACCGGGACCCTTGCCTATCATCTCCATAATCCAGATTTCGTTGGGGTCGGCGATGGTGAAAGACTCGCCACTGCTGTAATAACCGTATTCCTGTACGAGTTCCGTCATTACCTTGATAGCTTCGCGGGCGGTACGGGAACGTTGCAGACCAAGATAAATAAGACTACCGTAATCGATGATGCCGGTAGTATCCACCAGTTCGGGACGGCCGCCGAAGGTTGTCTCGCCGATAGTAAGCTGGAATTCATTCATATTACCGATGACGTTGTAGGTCTGGCGCGCCTGTTCTATCCGGCCGAGGTATTTGCCGGTATCCCACTCGTGTACGTCAATCAATGTGCCCTTTTGTGCACACCTGCCGGATAATGATATAACTCGCCGAACAATCCATAGGAGTCGGCAGAATAGGAAAACAATTGTAGAACCGTCTGCAGAAGCGTTCTTACCCACAATAAGAGGTTGGTACAGGCAAATGCGTTTACCACAGTTGCCACCGCTAACGCGACGGAGAGAGTTAATCTTTTCATACTTCTGTTATTATATGGTTTGTTTGATAATGCAATGTCACAGGTGAAAAGTTACCATACAAAATGAAACTCTTCGGTAGTCCGGTTGCCACGGCCGTCCGGTTACGGTCATTTCCACAGTGTGCCTGCCACCTTTCTTTACATGCTTCGGGTCGAGTTCGCAGACCAGATTGCCGCTGATGGAATTGGGCTTGCCGAACAGAGCGTATTTCCCGTCTATCGTTCCGCGGTAACTGTTTATTCCGGTTTCTTTATCCTTGGCCTTGAGGGTGATTTTCCTTGGTTCACAGGAGTTATCACCGGCGGAACCGGTATCTACCGCTACCGTATAAGTGCCCAGGTCGCGGATACGGACTTTCATGAAACCGTCCTCGTAAGTGCCGCCTATACTGTATTTTCCGCCCCGCGCCGTAACGCCGGCTACATAATATTTGGTCACATCTTCTACCGGACGCCGGCGCAAGCCGATACGCAAATCGCAGGCATTGTGCATAGGAATACGGGTATCGTTCAATTGATAAGTGAAAGCCATGTCGCCGCTATCAGCCCGCACGGAATAGTTCAGCAAACATCATCGTAACAGCATTCCTTTCGGGATGACCAATTCCAGGCCGGGTTCCTGCAGATAGTTCACCTTGTCCCATTTGAGGGCATATTTCTCACGACATTCCACCGGAGCAATTATCGTCTTCTGTCCCTGGACTGTAAAGCGGACTTTAGAGGTATTTCCCAGCGCATCGCTCAGTGTATAGACAAATCGGTAAGGGCGTTCTTCGTTGATTTCCACCAGTCCCCGATTGCCGTTGGAAGCATGCAGCATGCGCAGACGGTTGCCGGGTTCGATGAACGACTTCATGTACTGTCCGTGCGTCCATGAATTGATATAGCGGTTTTCTTCGTAAGCAAAGCGGTCGACCACACTGCGGAACACCTCTTCACCGTCCACTTCGAGAATCACCGTCTTCACGCCATATTTATTCTGCACTCCGTCCATATAGTCGTAGGCACGGATGCCTGCACCAATCAGTCCCCAGGCGGTAATGGGTTTCGTTGGATGTGCCGGAAAAGCCCGTCGCGTCTGCTTGCCCTCCACCACTCCTTTTCCCGGCTGTGGAAACAGCATGATACCTTCGGCACGCGGGGCAGTCTTGTCTTTCACCTTGTTCATGAAGAAAGGCAGCGGGTCGATATATTCGTCCGTAGCCGTCTCTATCATATCCAGATGCAGGTGCGGACCGAAAGAGTATCCGGTGTTTCCGCTTAAAGCTATTATCTGACCGGCCTTCACGGGATATTCATCGGGTTCGGGAGTAATTTCCACCTCCCAACTTTCTTTCTCGTACTGCAAGTCTTCAACCCGGCGGGCCACATCGCCCACAAAGGCACTCAAATGGCGGTTTATCGTCGAATAACCATTGTCATAAGCCACATCGAGCACATAGCCCGAACCGTGGGTAACGCGGATACGCGAAATATATCCGTCGGCCAGAGCGCGTACCGGCTTGCCTATGGTTCCACCGGTCTTGAAATCCAGTCCGCCATGAAAATGGTTGGCACGTATCTCGCCGAAGTTACCGGAGAAAGTGATGGGAAAATCAAAAGGCGGGATGAAGGAAGGCTTGTCTGTATCGGTTTCTTGGGCATAGCCGCTTTGCACACTACCAATAAAGAACAAAAAAGAGAGAAAAATATAGAATATTTCATATTTTTGTACAGTCAATATTATTTTAAATGCATGCAAATATAAAAAAGAATAGTTCTCTCTACCTACAGAAAGCTACAATTATCATTGATTAAAACATGCATAAAAAATTCTGTTGAAGAACATAGATGCACCAATAACACCCAAACCGGGAAATCGCTATATTGCGCCATGTTTAACCCCCCAATTAAAACTTTAAGGTTATGATTATCGGAGTACCTAAAGAAATCAAGAACAACGAGAACCGCGTGGGAATGACCCCTGCCGGAGTAGCCGAATTGGTGAAAAAAGGTCATACGGTGTATGTGCAGGCCACAGCAGGCGTAAACAGCGGTTTTTCCGACGATGACTACATCGCCGTAGGTGCAAAGACTTTACCGACCATTGAAGACACGTATGCCGCAGCCGACATGATTGTCAAGGTAAAGGAACCTATTGCACCGGAGTACAAACTGATTAAAAATGAACAAGTGGTATTTACCTATTTCCACTTTGCAGCCGATAAATTGCTGACCGAAGCCATGATTGAAAGCGGTGCCGTCTGCATCGCCTACGAAACCGTGGAAAAAGAAGACCGTTCACTTCCGCTGCTTACCCCCATGAGCGAGGTGGCAGGACGTATGGCTACCCAAGTAGGAGCCCGCTTCCTTGAAAAGCCACAAGGCGGCAAGGGAAAACTGATGGGCGGAGTAACGGGCGTACGTCCCGCACGCGTACTTATCCTTGGAGGTGGTATCGTGGGCACCAATGCCGCACAGATAGCTGCCGGAATGGGTGCCGAGGTACTGATTGCCGACATCAACCTTCCCCGCCTGCGCTACCTGAGTGAAGTGATGCCGAAAAACGTAAAGACACTCTATTCTTCCACCCATAACATCAAGATGGAATTGCCGAACATCGACTTGGTAATCGGTTCCGTCCTCATCCCCGGTGACAAGGCCCCACACCTCATCACCAGCGAAATGCTGAAGATGATGAAACCCGGTACGGTACTCGTAGACGTAGCCATCGACCAGGGCGGTTGTTTCGAAACCTCCCACCCCACCACGCACAGCGACCCTACCTACATTGTGGACGGAATTGTACACTACGCCGTTGCCAATATCCCCGGCGCCGTACCCTTCACCTCCACCATGGCACTGACAAATGCCACCCTGCCCTACACTGTTTCCCTGGCATGTAAAGGCTGGAGACAAGCCTGCAAGGACGACCCGGCTCTGGCGCAAGGATTGAACGTAGTGGAAGGCAAAGTAACATACAAAGCTGTAGCCGACGTCTTCGGGCTGAAATATGAGGCGATTGAGTTATAAGTTATAAGTGATGAGTGATTTGTTGGTATTTTCCTTTCAGCATGGTAGCGCAGCACAATTACCAACAAATCACTCATCACTCATAACTCCCCCCAACAAAGAATCCTTCTTCCTCGCATACTCCCACCACATAGCGAGCAGTGTGATGCAGAGGTTGAAAATAAACGGAAATTCCTTGGAATTAGTGTGGAACAAGGTCTGAAAGAAGTCTGTAATGAACGGGGACAATAGAATCGCCAGATAATTCATTACCATTACAAAGGCCAGTGCCAAAGTTGTTTTTTCTGGTATAGCCGTATCTACTGTCTCGTCATAAATCAGCGGTTGAATGACACCATATCCCAAACCAACCAACATACATCCCGGTATTATCAGCCATTCTTTAGGCGAAATCCATATCAAAAAGCAAACCCGCTGCAATGGACAAAAGGCTGTAAAACTTTGTGTGTTTCCCCATCCACTTCACGATATGCCCCAGGAAGAAACCCGGAGCCATAATGGCAAGGAAGAATAAGGAGATCATCAATCCGGAATTTCCGCTGGAGAAGTGATGGGCCTCCATCAAAAAAAGGCAAGTCAAAAGTAACCGCCAGCACTACATACGTAGTGACGCCATAAAACAGCATCAACTGTAGCAGATGGCGGACATGGATGCCGTATTTACCGGGAATCGCACGCTTGATTCCTCCGGAACAACGGTAGCCGTATCTTCTGTTTTCTGCGGCTGACCGGTATCTCCCTTCAAATACCCGACAAGCAGCAGAGAAACCAACGGAAGCAGATATACCACGAAAGGCAAGTGCCAGTTTACCTCTGCCAGATACCCAGTCACCGCCGTTGCCACAACCAGCGTCACATTGGTGATGGCAGAACTGTAACCAAACTGCTTTACCCTATACTCCCCCGTGAAATAACGTGAAACCAAACCGGTAGACAACGGGATTATCAGTCCCGAGCCAATGCCGAGCAAAGCACTGACCACCATCAACTGCCACATTTTGTCCGAAAAAAGATAAAGTACCCCACTGGCGGCAAACATCCAAAGCCCCGCTTTCAGCAGACGCACAAAGTCACGTTTCTCGGCCAGCTTGCCCGCCAACAGCACAAAAGGAATTATCAGCAGCGAAGGCAGGGAGGTAAGCATCTGTATATCCAGTTCTGTGGCATGTGGAAAAATGGTAGTAAGTTGTCCCAAAATAGGTGATACGGCCAATCCCGGCAAGGAAGTCAATGCAGAGACTGACCAAATGCCGACAAGCGTGATAAGGGGGATTGTACCCCTTCCGGTATTGATTTTCATATAGTAGTATATTAATTAAATGAATAATGTGGGAACAACAAACCTACCTTCAGAATGTTCGTTTTTTAAGATTTTACTACGCTGCCCTTTAATAAACGCCAAATAATGCAAAACCCCGGAACTTTCATCCGCAAACCCCCGTTGTTGTGGGAAATTCGACGGGGAAAAAGCCCCCGCCGCCTAAACCTTTAAAAAACTTATTAATATGGAAGATTTGAATTTCAGAAAAGGAGATGCAAAAACTGAAGTATTCGGTTCAAACCGTATGTTACAACCCTCACCCGTAGAAAAAGATTCCCGACGGACCTACTACCCCGGAAATCGCCTATCAGATGGTGAAAGACGAGACCTTCGCCCAAACGCAGCCTCGCTTGAATCTGGCTACATTCGTCACTACCTATATGGACGAATATGCAACCAAGCTGATGAACGAAGCTATCAACATTAACTACATTGACGAAACGGAATATCCCCGTATCGCCGTGATGAACGGAAAATGTATCAACATCGTAGCAAACCTGTGGAACTCTCCGGAAAAAAGAAACCTGGAAAACCGGCGCACTTGCCATCGGTTCCTCGGAGGCATGTATGTTGGGAGGTGTCGCAGCTTGGTTGCGCTGGCGCAAGAAACGTCAGGCGCAAGGCAAACCGTTCGACAAACCAAACTTCGTTATTTCAACCGGATTCCAGGTGGTATGGGAAAAATTCGCCCAGTTGTGGCAGATTGAAATGCGTGAAGTGCCTTTGACACTGGACAAGACTACGCTCGATCCCGAAGAAGCCTTGAAGATGTGTGATGAAAACACCATTTGTATCGTGCCTATCCAGGGTGTGACATGGACTGGATTGAATGACGATGTAGAAGCATTGGATAAAGCTCTGGATGCTTACAATGCCAAAACCGGTTATGACATTCCCATCCACGTAGACGCTGCCAGCGGCGGTTTCATCCTCCCGTTCCTGTATCCGGAGAAAGAAGTGGGACTTCCGTTTGAAATGGGTGCTTTCCATCAGTGTCAGCGGTCACAAGTTCGGCTTGGTCTATCCGGGACTCGGTTGGGTTTGCTGGAAAGGCAAAGAGTATCTTCCCGAAGAGATGTCATTCAGCGTCAATTACTTAGGCGCCAACATCACACAGGTCGGCTTGAACTTCTCCCGTCCTGCCGCACAGATTTTAGGACAGTATTACCAGTTTATCCGCTTAGGATTCCAGGGGTACAAAGAAGTACAGTACAACTCTCTGACCATCGCCAAGTATATCCATGACGAAATCGCCAAGATGGCTCCGTTCGTCAACTACTCCGAAAATGTAGTGAACCCGCTGTTTATCTGGTATCTGAAACCGGAATATGCAAGAGCTGCCAAATGGACTCTGTATGACCTGCAGGACAAGCTGTCACAACACGGTTGGATGGTACCCGCCTATACACTGCCTTCAAAGCTGGAAGACTACGTCGTAATGCGCGTCGTTGTTCGCCAAGGATTCAGCCGCGACATGGCAGACATGCTGCTGGGTGACATCAAGAATGCCATCACGGAGCTGGAGAAACTGGATTACCCGACTCCTACCCGTATGGCACAGGAAAAGAACCTGCCGGTGGAAACCAAAATATTCAACCACGGATGCCGTACTCATAAAAAATAAATTAATTTACGATTAAACGATTTACGATGTACGATTAGAGTTTCTCTTGATACGGACTACGTTTAAAGGAGTAATTTCAATCGTAAATCGTACATCGTCTAATCGTACATCACAACGTGTTTATGGAAAAGAAAATATCAATTTCACAAATAAAGGAGGTTGCCCAAGAAGCCTACAATGAGGTGAAGGGCAGCACAGGAGGCAAGAATGCGGATTATATTCCCTACCTTGCCAACATAGACTCCAAACTATTCGGACTCAGCATCTGCCTGATGAACGGGCAGACCATCAATATAGGTGACACAGACTATCGTTTCGGTATAGAGTCCGTCTCGAAGGTACACACAGCCATCCTTATCCTGCGCCAATACGGTGCGCAGAAAGTGCTGGACATGATAGGTGCCGATGCCACGGGACTACCATTCAACTCCATCATCGCCATTTTGCTGGAAAACGACCACCCTTCCACTCCATTGGTAAATGCCGGTGCCATTTCCGCTTGTTCCATGGTGCAGCCAGTGGGAAACTCCGACAAAAAATGGGATGCCATTGTACAGAATGTCACTGAGCTGTGCGGCTCTGCCCCACAACTCATCGACGAACTGTACAAATCGGAAACGGCTACCAACTTCAACAACCGCTCCATTGCCTGGCTGCTGAAAAACTACAACCGCATCTACGATGATCCGGATATGGCACTCGACCTCTATACCCGCCAGTGTTCTCTCGGCATCACGGCCCAGCAACTGGGCATTGCCGCAGGAACCATCGCCAATAACGGTGTGAACCCCGTCACCAAACAAACGGTGTTCGAAGCCAGCCTGGCACCGAAAATTACGTCGATGATTTCGACCGTAGGCTTCTACGAGCATTCCGGCGACTGGATGTACACCGCCGGCATACCGGCCAAAAGCGGTGTAGGCGGTGGTGTAATGGCCGTATTGCCCGGTGTCATGGGAGTATCGGCCTTCGCTCCTCCCCTAGACGAAGCGGGAAACTCCGTAAAGGCCCAATCGGCAATCAAGTTCATCATGAACAAGCTCGGCCTGGGTGTGTTCAACGGTGATAACGTAACGATTACAGAATAAGTTTCTCTTTTTTAGTTATGAGTTATAGGTTATGAGTTATTTGTTGGTAGGCACCGTAATCAGCAAATGACTTATAACTCATAACTTATGACTTTATAATGGACTTCATCATGAAAATGGCTCTATCAGAATTTGTATTGCGGGAAAAAGGTATCTATGGCATACTGCATGTCATTATATTGATACTGTCGCTATTTTTAGTTATCAGCATCTCTGTCGACACGTTCAAGGGATCCCCTTTTTACGAACAGTCGGTCTACATGAAAGTACAGTTGTGGATATGTGCCCTGTTCCTGGCAGATTTTGTATTGGAATGGTTCCTGGCAGAGAAGAAGGGTCACTACGTGGCCACGCATTTCATTTTCCTGCTGGTAGCTATACCCTATCAAAACATCATTGCCTATATGGGATGGACTTTCTCACCCGAGATAACCTATATGCTGCGTTTCATCCCATTGGTGCGGGGTGGTTACGCCATGGCTATCGTGGTGGGTTGGCTGACGTACAACCGCGCATCGGGACTGTTCGTTTCCTACCTTACCATGTTGCTGGCCACTGTCTATTTTTCCAGTCTGGCCTTTTTATGTCATGGAGCATGTTCCCAATCCTTTAGTCAAAGGATATGGAGACGCCTTATGGTGGGCATTTATGGACGTGACGACGGTGGGTTCCAATATCATAGCAGTCACTCCCACCGGACGGGTACTGTCCGTACTGCTGGCTGCGCTGGGCATGATGATGTTCCCTATCTTTACAGTGTATGTAACGAGCCTGGTCGAACGGCGCAATAAGGAAAAAGAAGAGTTCTACAAGAAAGTTGCACAGAAGCCCGCGCCCAAAGCCGACGCTTCCTGAATAGTTAAAACCTGAACTTTCACTTATCCGTTGGGAACAACTCTCCCCAAGTGTTGTTATAGACGCTGAGTTTGAATATATTTTTCATCTAAAACCTTAACTTATGGCAAATATTAAACAAACAGTGAAGCTGGGTGTATTTACCCTGGCAATCATGAATGTGACGGCAGTAGTATCCCTACGTGGACTTCCTGCCGAGGCCGTGTACGGAATGAGTTCGGCCTTCTACTACTTATTTGCAGCCATTGTTTTTCTGATTCCGACGTCACTTGTCGCCGCGGAACTGGCTGCCATGTTTCAAGACAAGCAAGGCGGTGTGTTCCGCTGGGTGGGCGAAGCCTACGGAAAAAAACTGGGCTTCCTTGCCATCTGGGTACAATGGATTGAAAGTACAATCTGGTATCCTACCGTATTGACATTCGGTGCCGTATCCATTGCTTTCATCGGCATGAACGACGTACACGACATGTCACTGGCCAACAACAAGTATTACTCACTCGTTGTTGTCCTCATCATCTACTGGCTAGCTACGTTCATTTCCATGAAGGGCATGAGCTGGGTAGGTAAAGTGGCAAAGGTCGGCGGCCTGGTCGGGACTATTATCCCTGCCGCACTGCTGATTATCCTGGGTATTATCTACCTTGCCACCGGCGGACACTCCAACCTGGACTTCCACAGCAGCTTCTTCCCCGACTTGACGAACTTCGACAACGTGGTACTTGCTGCCAGTATCTTCCTCTTCTATGCCGGTATGGAAATGGGCGGTATCCACGTAAAAGACGTGAACAATCCCTCCAAGAATTATCCGAAGGCAGTGTTCATCGGTGCGGCCATTACGGTTATCATCTTCGTGCTCGGTACTTTCTCACTGGGCATCATCATCCCGGCCAAAGACATCAGTCTGACACAGAGTCTGCTTGTAGGCTTCGATAACTATTTCCATTACATCCGCGCCTCCTGGCTGTCACCCATCATCGCCATTGCTCTGGCATTCGGGGTGCTGGCAGGTGTATTGACATGGGTTGCCGGTCCGTCCAAAGGTATCTTTGCCGTAGGAAAAGCAGGCTACATGCCTCCGTTCTTCCAGAAGACAAACAAACTGGGTGTACAGAAGAACATCCTTTATATACAAGGCGGTGCAGTAACCGTACTGAGCCTTCTGTTCGTAGTCATGCCTTCCGTACAGAGTTTCTACCAGATTCTGTCACAGTTGACCGTAGTCCTCTATCTTATCATGTATATGCTGATGTTCTCCGGAGCCATCGTGCTGCGTTATAAGATGAAGAAGCTGAACCGTCCGTTCCGTATCGGCAAGAATGGCAACGGATTGATGTGGCTCATCGGTGGTCTTGGTTTCTGCGGGTCATTGCTGGCATTCGTACTGAGCTTTATCCCACCCAGCCAAATCTCAACAGGCAGCAACACAGTATGGTTCTCCGTGCTCATCATCGGTGCACTGATTGTAGTCATTGCCCCGTTCATTATTTATGCTTCCAAAAAACCGTCCTGGGTTGACCCGAACAGTAGCTTCGAACCATTCCACTGGGAAGAGCAACCCGCTGTGCAGACAGCCGGTAAAAGCGCAACAAATATGGCTACCGGTAGCGCCACTACCAGCAACAATGGCACAAGTAATTCCGCCACAAGTGGAAATATGGCAAAAGACACAACCAATATCCCCAAAGGATAAAAGGTTATAAATTGGAACTAAAAAAGGAATATCCCCGAAATCACCGGGAATATTCCTTTTTTAGTGTTATATGATACCAGAAGACGGGAATAGTCAGAAATCCAATTCCTGCATTCTCTCCCACGCCCTTCTGCTCTCCTCCACCAACTCTTGCATGACCGACGCCACAGACTGCACTCCCTTTCCATGCAGCAAGGCAGATACCTGCCCTATTTCCAGTTCCCCTTCTTCCAAGTCACCTTCAAAAATACCACGTTTGGCACGGCCGCGCCCTAAAAGGATACGAAGTTCTTCCTCTGAAGCTCCCACAGCCTCAGCAGCCTCTACGGCACTGCGAAAGTTATTGCGCACCAGACGCACCGGAGCCAATTTCTTCAAAAGCAGACGGGTATCCCCTTCTTCCAAATGCAAGCAGTAATCCTTAAATACCTCGTTTGCAGAACTCTCTGCCGTCAAGGCAAAGCGTGTACCAATCTGTACACCTTCCGCACCCAGCACCCGGGCAGCCAGCATGGCCTCACCCGTTGCAATGCCACCGGCGGCAATCAGCGGAAGTGTAGTAACTGCACGTACAGCTGGTATCAGACACAGAGTGGTAGTCTCCTCCCTCCCATTGTGCCCACCGGCTTCGAAGCCTTCGGCAACTATTGCATCGACACCCCTCTTCTGCCTTCACGGCAAAACGCGAGGACGAAACAACATGCACCACCGTGATGCCACGCTCGTGCAACCAACCAGTCCATTTCTTCGGGCTGCCGGCAGATGTAAATACAATCTTCACTCCCTCGTCGGCCACAATCTGCATTATCTCTTCTATCTGGGGATACATCAAGGGAATATTCACACCAAAAGCATGATGCGTAGCCTCATGGCATTTCCTGATATGCTCCCGCAACGTTTCGGGATGCATCGAACCTGCGCCGAGCAAGCCTAGCCCTCCTGCATTGCTTACAGCAGCAGCAAGTCTCCAGCCGCTACACCACACCATGCCACCTTGAATTATCGGATATCTTATTCCGAATAGAGAAGTCACTCTGTTCATTATTACTTTTTTTAAAGGTTTACTAATGAAAACAAGAAGAGGAGAAAGAAAGTTCAAAATTTGACAAAAAGTGATAAATTACTGTTGTTCCAAAACAGTTATCGAATCTCCATACGCCTTCAATACTTCCAGCGTACGGGCACGGCGCTTGCGGCCTTTGAAATTCCAAAACTCACGGGTAAAAGGTGTCATCAGGTCTAAACCGGAAATTCCACCGCCACTGGCACCCTGCCAACCGCCCACAGCCATATTATTGGCCCGCTCCGTCACCCGGTAACGCAAACCGGTTGCTTCAATCTGCTCCACCGTCTCACGCGGACCGGCATCAAACGGATGTTTAGCCCAGTTCGTAGGAATCATCAGAATCTTAAGCGCATAGAATTCATCTCCTCGCCAAGTATCCTTGTCTACCTTGATTTTTTTCTGATAAATGGGGTCCCAATTATATTTGGTATTGGCTGTATAAGGACGTAAGGTAAGCACCACTTTTTTCTCGGGCGCTTTCGGCATGACGGGCAATGAATTATCAAAATCCATCCACGACTTGTCCATCACCGCTTTCGGAGTACCCAGAGAATTGTTCATTTCCAATTCCTGCAATACCTCCGGATTCAGTTTTACCTCCCCCTCGCCCTTCAGCAACCGGTTCAGCCTCAACGAGTCCTGAGGGGTCCAGTTTTGGGCATAGCAAGGGAAGGCTACTGCACAGAGCAGCCCCCAAACAAGTATAGATATCTTCACCTGACAGTTTTGATTACTTAATCCCTAAAAACATTTCACCACCACATATATCCGCTGCCACAAAGCGGTTCGTCATAGCAGGGATCAATCGTCCACATAGTCCGTGGATACTTACGGGTTTCCCACCAGCGGCGGTAGCGCGAAGCGGCATCCAGCACCTCTTCGTCCGAAAGGAAATAGATACCTTCATAATTCTCCGCATCCGTATGTACCATCTTGCATCCCATCGAAGCATTGTTCCCGAGGCGGATAGTCTCTACCGTCCACAGGATGCATTCGCCCAAACGCAGCTTGCCACCTGCCGAATAGGATACCGGAGCCAGGGGGGAAAGAGGGAATGACCGTCAAGTCCTCGGCATACTTCAGCAATTCCTCTATATCTTCGGAAGTGAACTTGGGCATGTTACTCAATCCATCCGGACTTTGGGTAGAATATTTGCCAGCCTTCAACTGCTTGACAAACAAGTCTACATCCGGATGGTTGTAGTCCAACGTTTCTTTGCTGCAAGAGCCCAAAGAGAGAACAGAAAGAGTAAAGAATACGAGCAGCATAGTCCGCCCGAATATATGTAATTTATTGTATAGAGTCTTCATATTTGTATGGTATTTAAGATTAATAAGTCATGCGCACGCCGCACAACAGATTCAGATTGGTGGGCCGTTCCGTACGCAAGGTTCTTGTCTGCGAGTCCGTATCGAAATGATGGGATACAGACGGCTCTGCAAACAAGGCAAAACGGTTGTTCATTTTATAGCGTACCCCTACTCCGGCAGCAACCGACAACTGTACCGGCTCTGCACCGAAACCATTGTCCGGAGCACCTGCAATGCATTTCTCGGCTGCTCCACCTACCATAGCATAGAAATCCACTTTCGGCGTACTGGCCAGCATCATGTTCAGCCTTACCGGAACTTCCAGCGTATGCAACGTATGGTCACCATCCAAGCAATTATACTGAAGACCGGCTTCCAAGGAGAAATGCTTGTTCAAACAACGTTCCACGCTTACCCCGGCCGTGAACGGCATATGGAAATTCCCTTTCGGCAGGGAAGTGCCGATGCCTGCTTTCAATGCCCAATTACGGGGCTTAGATGGCGATACAGCCACAGACTTTGCCGGTTCTTCCTCAGAAGATGGCAGCATTCTATCTATATCAGCATCCTTATGGCCAGGATTTGAATGGTAGTTCCCGTTTCCGGCCGGAGTTCCGTTACTGTAATAACCGTTTCCCGGCTGCTGCTGGTTTCCGTACACCCGTTGGGTAATCCGGATGGAAACATGGACAGACATGGATTCATCCTCATCGGCCTGCGCCGTCAATCCTGCCGGAATGCCGTTGGCGGGATGCTGTGTACCGGGCTTTTGTGCCATGGGGTTGGCCTGATGGATAGAGGGAAAACTTTCCTGCACCACATCCCCGTTCAAGTTACCTTCCGGCGTCATGGCCGCCACTTGTGTAAAGGCCTCCTTGATTTCCTCTTTCGGAGAGAAATACCAGAAAGCGGCAGAAGCAGCTCCCAGTACAAATACAACAGAGGCGGCTGCGGCTACGCGGTGAAACCTCGGAGAAAGAAAAAGCTGCCTCCTGCCTTTTGCGGCAACCGGTGACGGCAAGTCACGTTGCAACCCTTCCCAGAAGTCCTCCCGCACTGTCATCTCTGCGCCGGCAAGACGACTGCGGAACAAACCGGTTATTTCATCATTTTCTCTCATATTCAGTATATTCTTTAATTCTTTTTATCAACAAACACTTAGCACGGTGCAACTGCGAGGTAGACGAATGCTCCTTGATATGGAGCAGTTCCGCTATTTCCTTGTGCGATTTCTCCTCAAAGACGTATAAGTTGAATACAGTACGGCATCCATCGGGAAGTTCCGCCACGAACGCCATCAGCATTTCTTCGGAAATACGGCCTCCGGTTTCGGCAATGCCTGCTTCATCCGGAATGTCGGGCAATTGTTCCTCATTCACCACCAGTTGGCTGAAACGTTGCTGTTTCCGCAGGTAGTCTATCGCCTGCGTCACCATTACCCTTGTCACCCAGGTACTCAATGCACATTCGCCACGGAAGGTGAAGTGGGTGAAAATTTTGATGAAGCCATCGTGCAATACGTCATGGGCCGCATCGACATCGCCCGTATAGCGGTAACATACCGCCAGCATCTGCTTGGAGTAGAGGGTGTATAATTCCTTTCGGGCGGAATCCTTTCCTGCCCGGCAGCCCTCAATCAGTTCTATCTCATTTTCCAATGTCAGTGCTCGTTTTACGGACGCCTCTTCGCGTCGTTTGTTAGTTAGACGCAGCATTTTTGAAAATGCTGCTGAATTAAATATAAAAAGATGTTAAAGAACGGAGATTACTTATATTTGGCTTTCAATACTTGAATCTGCTTGGCCAGCCTTTCATCCAATTCATCAAATTCATGCCAATACAGAAAACCGGGAACCATGTTGACGTAATTGATAAATTTCTTATACTGCACAAGAAACAAGGCCTGGTCCCGAAGACTGTCGTCACCATCAAAAACATGCGCCAACTCCCTGGACATGGCAGCACTCATAAGAGCATCTGTTTTCGTTGCATAGTAATCACCGACATCCCTCTGTTTCCTTCCCAACTCAAAATAAGTCTGCAATACATCCTGCAACATACGTTTGTCCGGTATATACTGCATCAATGAAGAACCTTTCAGCACATCCAGCGCATCTGTCCTATAAGAGAATTCATCCATATTATTGAAAAGCTTGCCATACTTCCACAGAGTATCTGTCGGTATCTTGGATACATCCATATCATGTTCCTTCAACAGCAGACTCATGTGTATGTCAATATCCAACAAGTGCTTTATATTACGGAGCTCCTGCTTATTATATTCCAACTCTTCCGTTATCAGCTGCATCGTAGCACGCACTTCCTTTTGGCGGGCGTTCTCGGTAATCCGGTCGTTTCCCCAGAAAGTGACAATGATGCCCGCAGCCACAATACTGAACTGACGGAAATAATCACCTATGCGCCAGCTTTTTATCTTATGGTTCAACCTGTTAAAGCTTGTCTTTCCCATATCTTTTCATTCTAAATGATACTTTTTCTCAAGCGCTTGTATTGCCTCGTCTATACGTTTTCCCACACGTTCTACATAGTCCGGCGTAAAATAGTTCCGCGCTACCCTGACAAAGTTCCGTACCGACCTGTCCGACAAGTAAATATCCCACGCCTCATATCCTCCACGATTTATCTGGTCCGTCTGTTCGTCAGTCAATGCCAAATGGAAAGGAACCATAATTTCGTCCTTCATATCGTAATAGCCATTCATAGTCGCCCTAAATCCATCCAATACCTCATAGATTCCGGTCAACTGCAACAGTAGCTCTTTATCTGAAATCTTCTGCATCAACATGGAGTTTTTAAGTATATCCAATGCATTCTGACTATAATAAAAACTGCGGATATGCCCCATAAGAAAGCGGAACTGTATCAATGAATCTTCCGGTATCGTCCGATGCTTTAAGTCATGCTCCACCAATAAGCTGGAAAGACGTTCATCCTCTCTAAACTCTGAAACGATACTCTTATAATTTTCCCGGTTACTTTTCAGTTCATCCCTAATCAGCGACATGGTGGCTTGAATATCCTTTTTCTCGGAGTTTTGAGTAACCAACTCACTACCGACAAAAGTAATCAGTACGCCAATCACCACAATGGAAGTCTGCCGGATGTAGTCTCCCACTTGCCAACCTTTGACAGTTGTTTTTACTTTATTCCATGTTATGTTTTTCATATCTTCCTACGCTATTATCCATTACTCTGAAACACATCATCCGTTACAGCCAAACGCATCATCTATCTGCCCCCAACAGACCATCTGTTTCACCCCCCAATACACCATCTGTTTTTCAGGAGTCATTACTCTGCTGGTTATCAAGAGAAAGCCTCTCATAAGTCTGCCGTAATGCAGCATTCTTTATGAGAGGCTTTCCTTATTATTCTGCGATAATGCTTTCCGCCTTTGTCAACATGCTTTAAAGCTCATGTCCAATCCTTTTACAGAATGCGTCAAAGCACCTACCGAGATAAAATCCACACCGCATTCGGCATAGTCGCGGAGCGTATCAAACGTGATGCCGCCGGAAGATTCCGTTTCATAACGGCCTGCTACCATCTCTACGGCCTTCTTCGTCATTTCGGGTGTAAAGTTATCGAACATGATACGGTCTACGCCGCCCAGGTCGAGCACCTGTTGCAGTTCGTCGAAGTTACGTACTTCAATTTCTATCTTGAGGTCCTTGCCCTTCTCCTTGCAATATTCCTTCGCACGGTTGATAGCCTTGTCGATTCCTCCGGCAAAGTCCACATGGTTGTCTTTCAGCAAAATCATATCGAACAAGCCGATACGGTGGTTTACACCGCCACCGATTTTCACTGCCATCTTCTCCAGAATACGCATGCCCGGAGTCGTCTTACGGGTATCGAGCACACGGGTATTCGTACCTTTCAGCTTCTCGGCATACTTATGGGTCATGGTAGCGATGCCGCTCATGCGCTGCATAATGTTCAGCATCAGGCGTTCGGTCTGCAACAAAGACTGTATCTTGCCTTCCACAATCATGGCCACATCACCCGGCTTTACGGCTGTACCGTCATTAATGAACACTTCCACCTTCATGGTAGGATCGAAACGGCGGAACACCTCCTTTGCTATCTCGATACCGGCCAGGATGCCCGGTTCTTTTATCAACAGTTTGGATTTGCCCATTGCCGTAGCAGGAATGCACGAAAGGGTTGTATGGTCTCCATCGCCTATATCTTCGGCGAAAGCCAGGTCTATCAGCCTGTCAATCAATTCTTCTTCCTTATTCATCTGTTTTATCTATCCTTATTTGATGTATGACATATTTGCTCTGTACTTTTCTGAAGAAACAATTCACCCGAAAGTTTCCATTTGCGGTCATCAAGGTACCGATGACGAAACCGGACTCATCGCGCTTCCCCTGATGGTTCACATTAAAACTGCCGACCTTGTGGTTGGAGAAGAAAGCAGCCATTGTGCCCTCTGCCGTCCGCTTATCGGCGTGGGTCGACTTATTCTGAATGATTAAATCGACCTTGTCACCCAGATACTTGTTGAGCTCCTGAGAGTTTCCTTCCTTGAAGGCTCCAATCACTCCCTCGGAACATTCTGGGCCAGCAGCACAGACGTCCAAATGAAGAGACCGGTCAACAAAAAAGATTACCCGTTTTTTCATTTTCACAAGTATTTATGATAGGCAAAGGTAAGCATTTGTCTCAAAATACAATAAAAAATGCTAAATTTGTGCGCTAATCAAAACAGAACCAGTATGAAAACTACTCTGCTCGTTGTAGGACGAACTGTAGAACAACACTTTATAACAGCCATCAACGACTATGTGCAACGTACCAAGCGTTATCTCTCATTCGAGATGGAAGTCATCCCCGAACTGAAAAACACCAAGAGCCTCTCCATGGAAGTGCAGAAGGAAAAGGAAGGGGAACTGATATTGAAAGCTCTCCAGCCGGGAGATGTGGTCGTACTGCTGGACGAAGGTGGAAAAGAAATGCGCTCCATAGAGTTTGCAGACTATATGAAGCGCAAGATGAATACCGTGAACAAACGGCTGGTATTTATTATCGGAGGCCCTTACGGATTCTCCCCAAAGTGTACGAAGCGGCACACGAGAAGATGTCCCTCTCACGCATGACCTTTTCCCATCAGATGGTGCGCCTCATCTTTGTGGAGCAACTCTACCGGGCGATGACCATACTGAACGGGGGGCCGTATCATCATGAATGATGAATTTCAGCTCCGCGACACCTGGAATCCCTTATCCGAGAGTGACATTTCTACGAACCTGGCTCTCGGATTCGGTACATTCAGCGTCAAGGTCTCACGGATGCGCAGGGCTGCCTGCGGATCCCCAGCCACCATATACAGATAACCTCCCCCACCGGCTCCCGGCAGTTTATATCCTAAGGTATAGTCTTTTATCTGACAGATGATGTCCTCTACGGCAGGAGGATTTGTTCCACTGTCCAGTGCCTTCTTCTGCATCCATGTCTTGCCTACCAGTGTTCCGAAACTCTTGAAGTCATTCCGTTGAATGGCTTCGGCCATATCCAAGGCATGTGCTTTCATCTCTTCTAATAACCCCAGGTGCAGGGAAGAGTTGAGGAACATGGAGCGTACTATTTCTGCAAGGATGCCCTTGGCTGTACGCGTAATGCCCGTATAATACAGCAGATGGCAATCGCGGTATTCCGGATGGGTAAACAAATGCTCGGGCAACCAGCGTACCAATGGCTGCTGGGCAAATCCAGCCTCCGTCTGCAACAGTTTGATGCCTTGCAATACCCCACCGTATTGGTCTTGCCAACCGCCACCGGTCGTCAGCAACTGTTCCAGGGCAAGCGTACGGCGGCATATTTCGTTCTTATCCCACATCAGTCCGCAAAAAAGTCACTCAATGAACCCAAGACAGTAGAAGCCAAAATGGAGCTTGTGCCCAGACCGGAACCTGCAGGTATGGCAGAAAGCAATGTAATCTCTATACCTGTGCCGAAGGCTTCCAGTTGTTTTTCCAGCGAAGGATAAGCCGTTTCTGAAAAAGCCGGAACAAACCCGGCCAGCGCCAATGCTGCTTTGGGAATGGAAAAGGGGGAACCTATCATGCAATAGGATTGCAATTCCTCAAAAAGTATTCACCACCTCCATGGCTCCCATATCAATGGAGCGCAACACGATGCGATGCTCCGCGCAAGGTTTGATGTACACTTGTAAAGGCGGCTGCCCGTTCAGTTCAATGGCAATATTCACCACACTCCCACCGGCAAACAAGGAGTAAGGCGGAGTGTCCGTCCATCCTCCCGCCATATCTATGCGTACGGGGCTACGCCCCCATACAATCTGGTCACTATACACATTCAGGCGAGGACTGCTCTTGCGTTCATACAAATCAGTCAGCAATCCTTCGCGCAACAAGTTGAATGCGGCCTGCTCATCTGCCTTGAAGTCCCTTCCGTCCAGCTTCTCAATCTGTGCACGCAGCATCCGGTTATGGATACGCTGCATCAGCGAGGCATCTGTCGGCAACACTCCCGGCTTGTCAATGCCGAATTTATGGAATTCACCGGCCACATCCATCAAGTCGAGTTGATAGAATACACTCTTTGCATGGTTGCGTGCCAGCACTTCCCAGTTTCCTTTGCAGAAGCTCTCCCGCTGTGCATACAGCAGACGCAAGTCGGCTTGTGCTGAAATTTCGTCGGCGGACAACCGACGACTTTCCAGCCAGACAGCCTTTCCTTCCGTCAAGCCCGGTTCGGAAACCATCCATCGAAGCACTGTCCCCATCTGCTCTTTATCTTCCACAACCGGGAAGATGGCAGCAGCCTGCAGGTCCTCTTTTTCTGCCGGTGATGTCTTCCACCGACAATTCCCCGTTCGACCAGCCATTCCAAAAACGACATTCCAAGGAACAGTGTCTTTTCATCCCGAATATCCCCCTTAAAAGTATCGTCAAAACCATAGGGGCGTACTGCCCAGCGCTGGTCGGCAAGCGGAACTATATCAATGCAGATACCGTCTGGAATGGTCAGCCTCCAGTCATTCTTGGGAACACCCGTGATAATCTGCCGTGCCCCCAGCCGCCAAGAAGCCCCAACAAAGCTATTTTCAATCCAAAGACTGTCGTTCTTCGGAGTAAGGGGAGATGCACTTCTGCATTCTGCACAAAGATGGCCGGATTGGGCTTCAACTTCCGGTGCATAATCTGGCGCTGGTCGTAGACCTTATTCTGTAAGGTGACGGTTGAAGACAACAGTTCGCGGCTTGTTCCATAATGGTAGAATTCGCCTCCGGGCAAAGGCAATATGGCGACGGAGAGGCTATTCAGCTCTTCATCCTCAATACGGGGATGATTTCCCTAAGGACAAGCCAAAGTCAGCATACAAGTCATAGTATTTCAAGTCGGAATATGGCGTATCCACGTCCAAAGCCCCATCTGCCTTCTGCGAACGTTTCATCAGCAAGTCAACGGCCCGGTCGCTCAATAGCCAGATGCCGATATCCATTAAAAAGAGATGTGTCTTGGAGAGGTTTTCCAATTCTTCCAGAGAGGGTTTCTGAAGCATGAAATCCAAGGATTCCGGTTGATTCCGGTCCGAGATAAACACACCATGATGTGTGGCGAGCAACGGGTCTACCCACAGTCCATAGCACACCACATCTGCATCGGGAATCTCTTGAAGCGGCTTTTCCGCACGGATATATACGTCACCACTGGCAATCAGCGTACGCAGTCTTTCGAGAGCCCGCTCCATTATCTTTTCGTAAAGTGGGAGTTGAAGGGATAATAAATTCTGTCCCAGTTTTTGTCCACGCGCCCAGCGAAACACCGGAATCGGGGTCAATATCTTGCCCGCCGGTGCATATCCCGGTAAACGACGGCTTTGTCCTCCGGCATGCAGCAGAATACGCTTCTCTATTGGAATGCTTTTCTCTGTTGGAATGCACTTTTCTGTTGGAATACGCTCCTCCGCCAAATACTTCCTATCCGTTCCTTCTGCCATTCTCTCAAGAGCCAGGTAGTTCCCCCACCCGAGCCAAGTTTCATTCCCACCGGGTCGGAAGTACAAAACCATTCCGTACGGTCCACATTTTCCAGTTCATAGAATGCCGACACCAGATTAGGCGGCAAAGACAATAATTTCTGCATATCAATCGCTGTATTGCTTACTATTTGACAGCAAAGTAAAAATAATATTAGGCAATTGACATAGAAAGTTTCAATTTATTTCTTTGGTATCAAGCTTGTGTTCCTTTACGGAAATACGACTGAGTATATAGGCGATTCATAAAGAATGGCTTTTCCAATCAAGTTCATTTTTAAAACAGAGAAAAGAATTGATTAAGAGTTAAGAAATTGTCGAAAGAGACATTATTAAAGATTCTTAGTAAACTTCTCAGTAATAAAAGATAGAAATACACACGAACAGATACAAAACAATTTATAGCATGCAATACACGATACTAACAACATGTCGTGCAAGAACTTAATAACGTGTCCTACAAAAAACAAATATCGTGTCCGCAGGATATTAACTTCCTGCAAACACGATATTAATTCGCTTTTACACAAAACTATACGAGGCTAACTACCTGCTGCAACAACTCCGACAATTCGAAAGTAGCATTCTTAATATCCGAAATCCGGTTCTTGCCTTCTGTCGTAAGAGAAAAACGCATCTGACGCTTATCTTCCTTACCTATCAGACGGGTAATGCGCTTCTTTCCCTCGACAGAGCGAATGACCTTTGAAGTGTTGGAGGCAGACAAACCCAGTGCCTCGGCTATCTCACTGGAGGTAAGCTTAGGAGTATTGAGCAGCGTGCACAACAGCATTCCTTCATTCAGCGATAAATCATACATCTGCGTAAACTGCACCTCGAACTCGGCAATAGCCCGATAAACATCACGGATTTTTACATAAAGTCTCCATATCTTGTCCTCCTATATAAATAAGTTCACATTTGCCTTGTCCGCACGTTCCATATAGGTAGCCACGCCGCCGATGGTTACTTCATCCAGAAGTTCTTCGTGCTGGATGCCCATCATATCCATAGACATCTGGCAAGCAATGAATTCCACTCCCTGCGCCAATGCCTGCGAGCGCAACGACTCCAAAGAATCCACTCCCCTTGCGCTTCATCAAGAAGCGCATCATGCGGCTGCCCATGCCAAACATATTCATCTGCGACAACTTCAGTTTCAAAAGAACTGGAAGGCAGCATCATGCCGAACATCTTGCCGAAGAAGTCCTTCTGCACACTGGGTTTCTGCACTTTCTTCAAGACGTTCAGTCCCCAGAAGGTGAAGAAAATGGTTACTTTCTGTCCCGTTGCCGCTGCTCCGTTTGCTAGTACGAAGGTTGCCAGCGCTTTGTCCAGGTCGTCACTGAACAGAATCAGCGTCTTTCCCCTCCCCCGGCTGCGGAAACATTGGAAGCAGATGTACAAGCCGGAGCACCTTTTCTCGATGACTACCGTATAGCGTCCTTTCTCGTCATGCTTCTCTATCAATTTATTTCCCGTCGTATCACACCAGGCAGAAGCATCGCGTGCAAACCGGCATCGGTTGCCACAATCTCCACACGCTCGCCCACAGCAATGCTATCCATCGCCTTTTTTCACCTGCATGATAGGTCCCGGACATTGCAAACCGCAAGCATTTATCTTCAACGTTTCCTTCTTGGACACTGATGCATCCGCAGGAACATCATCAGTAGCAGCCTCTACCGAAGAAGAAGAAGAAGAGCCGCCGCCTGCCGGAGCAGATAGAGACGGCAGAGGTGCTGTTGCCGTGGAGTAGGTCTTATAACCACCTATCAGATTGCGCATTATTGCGATAGCCGCACCCCATCAGGATGCGCTGGGGACAGATAACCGCGCAGACCCACAGCACAGAAAAAGCACTACCGGCTTGTCTGTAGGTATCTTCTGCCAAATGCTCGCGCATTTCGTCCAACGGAATATTGACGGCTCCCGGAATGGTGCCGAAAGAGAATTCCTCGGGCGTACGGGGTATCTATCAGCATCACTTTATCCTTCTCTTCTACCAGCTCGCGCCAAGAGATGACAGGCATAGCACCGCTGATAATGTTCGATGCTACATAGCCGCCAATAGCGATGGGGTCTTTGGCCGAGGAGAAAGGAGGCGCATACGTGTGCTCCGTCTCCATCAAATCGTAGACTGTGCCACCCGCTTGATGAGTCCGGCTATCTGGTCGATTCGCTTGTCCACTCCCTCGTAACCGATACATTGCGCACCATAGAGTTTACCGGTTTTGGGATGGAAAGTCAGTTTCAAGGTCAAAGGCAGGGCATCCGGATAGTAACCGGCATGAGATGCCGAGTGAGTCACCGAGCTTTGATATTCCATGCCCCACTGCTTCAAGCGTTTGGCTGCAAGGCCCGTAGAGGCTACCGTCATGTCGAATACTTTGGCAATGGAGGTGCCGATAGCTCCTTCGTAGGAAACAGTATTGCCAAACACCATATTATCAGCAACGATACGTCCCTGGCGGTTGGCAGGATTTGCCAGATAATTGAGCCAGGGCTTTCCGGTCAGCGGATGAGGATATTCGATGGCATCGCCCACAGCATAGATGTCTTTTTCGGAAGTCTCCAAGTGTTCGTCTACCCAGATACCGCCCATCTCGCCCAGTTTCAGGCCGGCTTGTTGCGCCAATGCAGTGGCAGGACGCACACCGATGGAGAGTAACACCATATCGGCAGGAATGGCCTTTCCGCTTTTCAGGAATACGGTGATTCCGTTGTCCGTACGCTTGAAATGGGTTACTCCTTTCTTCCAGATAGAGAGAGACGCCTTTCTGCAACAGATGCTGATGAATAGGTGCCGCCACAGAGAAGTCGATAGGTGCCATCACCTGATTACCCATTTCGACTACAGACACATGAACACCGGCATGATGCAGGTTCTCCGCCATTTCCAATCCGATGAAACCGGCACCTACCACCACGGCGCGTTTCACCTGCTTGTCCGAGATATAAGCCTTGATATGGTCGGTATCTTCTACATTGCGCAACGTGAAGATGCCTTCGGAATTAATGCCTTCCAAGGGGCTTCACGGGGTTGGCACCGGGAGAAAGCAAAGTTTGTCAT
>VOFC01002466.1_pt1 | contig 36911 bp, 40 predicted proteins | sample 5384161 | NCBI WGS metagenome assembly VOFC01 (sample SAMN12384722, study PRJNA508395) | human gut metagenome | isolation source: healthy gut B | host: Homo sapiens | reverse complement strand
TTTCTTTTTCTGCCATGATTTTTGTATCATCCGTAACAAATTCCAGACATTCCTGTCCAGAAAACACTTCCGCTTCTGCCAGTTCATTTCCTGATTAGCCTCTATTGTTCTTGGGTCTGACGAAGTTCCTTCATCAAAAAGATTGTCATCATTGTACCCGTATTCGGAATTGAATACTTCATAACTTCAGGAGCATACTTTTGCATACTTTTATATCTGCCAGTGAATCAATATACCATAAGACCTGCTGGACATGATCGACATTCTCGATCTTGTCTTCAGTGCTGAGACATCTTATCCTCCATCCCATCCACTATAAACATAGAAAATGCTCCTGTTCCAAAATCTTACCAGAATATCCTGTCCCTGCATCGTTTCAATATCTTCCGGCAAAAGTCAATACAGTAAAATACTGACAAAAAACCGGTATACAAACTACACCACTTTCTTTCCAAATTTAACCATTTCACAAACTCCTTCCTTTATGACTTTTAGTCATTTTCATCTTAAAAGCACTATATATTAAAAATGACCAACAGTCAATATGTTCTTGACTGCTGGTCATTTTAATTGTCTATTTCTTTTTAAAAAACTTATCCGCAAACCAGAATTACATTTATAACTGGTTCTTCATACGGATGAACTTTTGACCACCCCAATTGTCTCATCCACTTTCTTTAAATACTGTTACCTCTGCTTTATTTCCGGTTCACAACTAATCTCCCGGTTTTTCCCTATATATGGATCAGTCCCTTCTAATGGTCTCCAATAACTGTAAGCCTTGAACAGGCACACACATGAGTCGTAATTCCCTATATGCCCTGCATCTACGGACTGCAAAGCCTTCTGAAGTTCCGGGAAATTTTCTTCCGGTATACTCTGACTTGCAATATTTAAAATCCATCCTCACAATCAATTTATTTTTAAGACTCTACAAAATAATAGCATTTTAACATTAAACTCACAATCCCTTACAATTATCAATCTCATGCTGTATGATCCAGCTGTCCAGCCACTATACCTTCCATGACAGAACTTGAAAATTGCTGTCCAGATAATCTATTTCTTCATCTTGTTATAATCTGGTTTCCTCCAAAGAAAGGCATCCTTCTGTCTTATATTCTCCTGACATCTTGTTTATCACAGATTAATCATTGCAAACTGAAATGGTCCCACTGCCACAGCAATGATCGATTTATTAATGCCGACTGTTTTGCCACATTCCAACGCATTGGCTTCTCGATTGCTACCGCAATGTATCTAAAAAGATCTGTTACACTCTCCTCTTGGTCTGCTTCCGTTGCCGGTTTTGCTTTTTCTCCCAAAAAATCTTTTTGCCCTTTATAATATTTTCTAACCATGACTTTTCTCCTGTGAACTTATTTATTCGTATTCTCTGTATTATTTTATTCTTGCTTCCCATTATATCTGCTTTATGATTTGTTTTCTATCAATTGTTCTGATTCTATTAAATACCCAGTTCAATTCTATATCCAATGATAAACCTTAGTCACAAGTTCTTATAGCCTAGATATGGATTATGTGGCTATTTTTATTATTTTTTACTGGTTTCCCGATTAACACGGTTCATTTCACTGCATATCTGCTGCAGCAAATCATTTTATAATCCATAGTCTTCTATATAATTTACTCTCTAAGCCATTCCCTATAAATAAATCTATTGATCGGACAGCCCTTGTTCCAGCCTGTTATCACCACTGATCAATATATTTTCATAACATCTAAAAGAATTTTTTTCTATTTCTTGCATAAATGAGTTTATCAATTATTTCTGCTCAAAGAATTAACTCTTCATTTTCAAACAGAGAAATCTTTCACAAACAATCTTACGGCGTATCAGCAGGATCTGATCGTTTGAGTACCATACATTTTCCATCATTCTCAAACCATTCACACGATATCCGAGTTCGGATAAATGTTTGAGTACCATACATTTTACATCATTCTCAAACAAGAGTTGTTCTATCAATTTTATTAAGGAGTTTGAGTACCATACATTTTTACATCATTCTCAAACCAGCACTTCAATCTCGATACTGCGTTGCCCGTTTGAGTACCATACATTTTTTTACATCATTCTCAAACTAGATTTGGAATCTTCCAACATGCTGATTAGTTTGAGTACCATACATTTTACATCATTCTCAAACGAGACGGGGATCACACACAGAACACGGTTAGTTTGAGTACCATACATTTTTACATCATTCTCAAACTGTGGGACAAGGATTAACGTGTCTTTTTCGGTTTGAGTACCATACATTTTTTACATCATTCTCAAACACATCATTGATGGAAAGGCTCAGATTTTCGGTTTGAGTACCATACATTTTTACATCATTCTCAAACAGTAATACGATTTTCGGGTGGGTATAACTGTTTGAGTACCATACATTTTTACATCATTCTCAAAACTCCACAGTGGATGAAAGAACCGAACAACAGGTTTGAGTACCATACATTTTTACATCATTCTCAAACTCCTCTCTATGCCGGTATCCACTTGCACCGGGTTTGAGTACCATACATTTTTACATCATTCTCAAACTGATAGTAGAATCCTTCCACCTGATCTCCGGTTTGAGTACCATACATTTTTACATCATTCTCAAACGAGGAATGTAAAGGAATGTAGATGTGTCAGTTTGAGTACCATACATTTTTACATCATTCTCAAACTTATTTCAGTAGGAGGAAAACAGCATGCATGTTTGAGTACCATACATTTTACATCATTCTCAAACCTGCCAACTCTTGTTCCTGCAGCTTTATACGTTTGAGTACCATACATTTCTACATCATTCTCAAACACTGTTGTTTTTGCTCAGATGGAGCGTGAGTTTGAGTACCATACATTTTACATCATTCTCAAACCTCAAATTTAAAAATGAACTGCTTTCATCTGCACAAAACAGGTACTCAAACATCCGATGGATATTAATAGACATCACATCCATCTTTGTCAATTATATAATATTCTCTCTGATTCGAAAAGTCCCTTTGTATATTTTCTATGAAAAGCAAGGATATTTCATAGTAGCATGCCATTTGGGAGAGTTTGTTTATTTGTGTTTCGTTCAGATAGGATCGAATATTGACCAAAATCACCAGTTCTTTTTGGAGAAGTTCGGCCATAACTTTGATATATTGCGTTAATTTTTCCAGAAGTCCCATCTCTTTTTCGGTTTCTGTCTGAACTCCCATCAATTTTAGAAGTGCGCTCAAATCGATTTCCTCATTTTGTTCCAATTCGTACCCACTGACAGCTTCCAATTGATAGATGTATTTCTTCAGTTCCGCAATAATTCTCTGCGTTTCCAGAAACATTTCTTCATTTTGCGCACTTTTGACCAGCTCTGTAAATAACCGTTTTTGTATTCTGTGATCCGCAAAATCAAGAGAAAAGGGCGTTAATACCAATTCCACATCTCTTTTCATATTCAGCTCTGTGTCAGCTTTAGAAAGTACGAAATTTCCTCCTCGCCCTGATTTTGTTTTTTTTTGCAGCTGCTCCACATATTTTAAAAAACAGCTCCGGTGATTCTATAATCCATTCCGTGGGACAGTTCCGATGAATCGCAATAGGTTTTTCCAATTCCACATGTACCAGTTTCATAAAATCACCAGCCTTTCATCCGTATTCAACACTTCACTCTTTACGTTCCCAACAATCAGATCCATTTTCGCATACTGCTTCTCAGTCACCGTTAAAAGCTGTACCAGACCTTCTTCCGGCTTATTTTTATGAATCTGATCCACGATTCCATTCACTGCAGTTGTATTTAACGCAAGCTTACAGTATACGGATTCCTGGAGCATCAGGAATCCGCTTTTCAATAAAAACTTTCGAAATCTCGCATATTCTCTTCTCTGATCGCCCGTCAGCACCGGAAGATCAAACAGTACCAATACTCTCATAAAACGATAACTCATAGGCCATAAAACCGGATCAATGCACTGTTATTCTCATTTAAGGCATCAAATACACTTTTACAGTAAATTTTTATGGCATTATTCACATACTGTGTTTTCCCGTCTATCATGACTTCGTTGTTTAATACATTGACCAACTGTATTTTTTCCTCATGCGTAAATTCTTTCCTCTGCATTTGGATTACTTCCCGGTCAATCAGGACACGGAACGGTTCCATCAAATCGGACGCCAGATTAAACTGATTAAACATATTATCATGAAAGAGTCCGAGCTGTGTAATATAACCGCTCGCTACAATTTCTCTCGCAAACGCAGACAACAAAATGCTATATCCGTAATTCAGCGCTGCATTTTCCGGACAATCCGCAGTTCTGGTAAATGTCATACCGAACAACGCATTAAAATATACCTTTGCCGCATGCCCTTCCCGGTTTGTCTCATCGTTCCAGCCAATCTCCTGTAAATATGCTTCTAACAGACCCGCTTCTTCCTTTCCCAGATTTTTTAACAGTTCCTTCTGTTTTCGTATTTTTTCCGTCACAATCTCTGTCCAGATCGCTTCTTTACTGTGCCGGCTCCACTGAATCTGCTTTCTGACCTTATTGCTGGTATCATGACTTCCGTAATACCCAACCAGTTCCGACGATGGATTTCTCTTTTCATCGCAAAAAAATCACTTTTATTTTCTTTTTTGTCAGCTCTGCCAGCAGACTTGTTGTGACTGTTGCTGCTGTTGACTCAATCAGAATGGTTGATATTTCACTTAAATGTATTTTTGTTACTTCCTCATTTCGCACCACAAGATAACCAAGCTGATAGTCCAGCTTTGCCCGTTTGGAAATAACCACAATCCGCCAGCTCATAGTGCATTCAGGTCTACTGTCTGCTCGTAGATACCGGTTGGCGATTGATGAATCATTTCGATTCGACTGCAATCGGTTATATTTTTGTTGAGACACAAAATTCCTGCTCTTCCAGATCCTCAATTAATTTCAAATCAGCGGCAGCACTCTGGCACTGGAAAAAATGTAAAACTTCATACAAAACGATACACTTTTCTTCTATGCATAATTCTTTAAATTTTTCTCTTTTTTCCGTTAATGTCTTTGCCTGTGCTCCAAGTTTTTTGCATATACCGTATTTGTTAATTTATTCAAAAAGGTTTCATACAGCATCATCACCTTCTTTTCTTCTAAATGGTCGGAATCGTAAATTTTCAGTTCTTTATTCTGTTTTTACGTTCCACGTACTGTACTATTTTTTTCAGTATTTCCGTTTCTTCCTGAGAAAGTACCAGCTGATTTTGCACCTTGCATCAATAGCTGATCTCCTGATCTTCCGGAAACCCACATATAAAATCCGTCCACACAAAACAGAGTATCTATTTTGATTTCCGGCACCAGCACTCGCGGATTCTTTTTAACTGTCTTTCCTCTTCCAGATACCGAATTATATTTTCTTCTGACTTCTGAATTTCCTTTTTTCAGACGAATCGGCACATACTCGATTGTTCGTATTTTCTTTCCCTTTTTGCCCTCCGATTCTGCCAGTACAAAGTAAGCTCCCGCCTCTTTGTTATATCCTCCATACTTCTGTATATCACAAAGCCGTTCATCACTGCTTTGATCGGAACCTGACCTTTTCCTTTTTTTTGACAATCTGCTGGTCAAACAATGCACCTGTTGCCTCATACGATCTTCGCGTCACAAGAATGTTGTTCTTTTCCATAAATTTTCGGACTGTCGCAATGGTTCCGTTCCCGCTTTCCCAGGCAATTTCTCCGTTTCGTTCAATTCTTTCCTGTTCAAACATCTTCTTCAGGTTATAACTTCTTCCCGGATTTTCCTTAATGAAGTGAATCGGATTTGATGTAAATTTTACAAAATATGCGTTGCCCACGACAATATTCAAATAAGCATCCTTCGCATGATGATAATCATTCATCTCCCGTACCTTCAGAAATTTAAAATCCTTACGGAACTTTGAAAACGGTTGGCGCTTTCACATAAACAATCTGTGTATTCGGGATCACCTGCTGCAGAATACTTTGCTGCCGCTTTTGTACTCTGACGAGTTTCCACCAGCTGCCTGAAATAAATCCAGCCAATTCAGACTGTTCAAATCCGTTTCCTCTTATCAGCCGTTTATATTTTTTCTTCACTGATCAATCCGGCATCCACTAAAGATTTCCAGAATGGCTGCATTTTTTCCGAACTGTTTCATCGATCGGATATTTATCCTCTTTCATCTGATTACATTTCTTCTTTACAAGTACCCGGTTATCCAGACTATCATCCATCACTTTGGACTGTGGAAAAATATGATCAATGTCATACTTCTGATTATCCCACAATTCCTCCAGTTCAATTGTTTCACCGGAATACATGCATTTTCCTTTTTGCGTATAATACAAATACAGCTTGTCTCTTCTCATTTCCGCATCGGAACGTTTTTCAATCTCATCTATCCAGTCTTTTTCTTCCGCTTTACATTTTTATAGAGTTCCAGCAGTTTCTTTTTTCTTGAAGAAGTTCTTCCCTGATCGGTTTTTTCTCTTGCCATTTCTATAAAAAACACGTTTCGGTGGGTTTCCCATCACTTTACAGATTTCCTTTACAATCAAAAGGCTCTGCCAAATCTGCCGCTTCACTTGCCGGTGATACGTAAAGCTCCTCGACCAATTCATACGAAATATCCCGTTTTTTCTGTTCGTTTCCATTCTTTCTTCGATCGCCGATGCAAACAAATATTTTTCGCTAAGCAGTTGCATCAGATTATCATTCGTCTCCCACAAAGCCCGAATAATAGACCATGCCTCTCCCGTTTCCGGTGCCGGTGCTTCCGTCTCTTCCAAAAACACTTTTGAGAGTCTTCCCCAACCACGATACGGCAGTTTACTTATGCTGTCTCTTTGCTTTTCTGTCAACTCCGGAAACAGTTTCTTTAATCTCTGTTTCAGTATCGCTTTATCATCTCCAAACAGCGTTACGTTCAGGATGATGCATTCTTTTTCCGCCTGGTTCAGTGACAGATTTGTTAATTTCTCTTTAAAGTCATGGTATGCCGTAAGAGAACTCTTGAAATCACCATCAATTCCGGTAATTTCAACTTCTTTTCCGGTAATTCCTTCTTTCACTAAATAGTTTTTCAGTTTTTTCTGTGTAACCTTTCTGCTTTTCTGGAATACTTCTTCATATATTTTCTGTTTCTGCTCTACAGATATCTTTTCTCCATCCAAACGCAGATTATTTAATTCATTTAAAAACTTCGTATTTGCTATACAGCAGAGAATACTTTGGTAAAACATCTTCACTTGGCAGATAAGTACATTTATTCGTCATTCTTCGAATAAACTGCTCTGCACTTGTTTCTTCCAAATCTACCATCTCATCGAAGTTCCATGGATATATTTTGCCTTCTTTTTCGTACCGCCCAGTTACTCTTCTCCCCTTTTTTTCGAATTCCGTTTAAAGGGTCCTACGTAGTACGGAATGCGGAATGTGAAAATCTTTTTGAATCTTCTCTCCATTCTCTTTCAGTAGCGAAACTTTATCTTCCAGATTTTTTCAGGATTGCATTTAATTCATATAAATGAATCTGATACGGAATGACACTGTTGTCTTTACAGTCTGTTTCGGAAGAAACGTTCCCATTTCCATTTCCTTCTGCATGCAGGATGCTTTCGTCACATCTGATATCTTGCCCAGAATATTCTTTTTCAGATAACCGTAAAAGTCTTCCTGACTACATTGTTTTGGTGCCTTGATATACGCATAATAATTAGCTTTTTCATCCTTTTTTGCAAACAATCTCTGATATTCTTCCCTTGAAAGATTCTCTCTGACCAGCTTTTTCAGATCTTTCAAATCTTTTTTATGCTTTTCATAAAGTGCCACTTTTGCCTCTGAAAGAGAAGAATAGTTCTGCAAAATATCAGCCAGAACAGCCCAATCGTACACTGCTTTTGCGTGTTCAATTAATACATATTTTTCTCCCAGCTCTGCTTCGATCTCTCCAGCGTATTCTTCATAACCTGCATCTGCGAAGCAAAAAGTTTTGGCCGTTCCAGTGTATCCATCTGTTTTTCCCCAAACAAATTTCCCAGTTTTGCTGTTCCACCGGTAATCAATCCCAGCCACTCTTTTTTCACAGGATGTTTCTGCTCGCATTGCTTTTACTGCTTTTGTCTTTTTCGCAGATTTGGTCAATGTTCGGTCTTTTAAAATTGCCTCTATTTCCTTACTTCTTTCCACTCCAATCTCGGAAGAAAAGCCAAGTTCTTCTGCCCTCACTTGCTTCAAGGAACTGTTCAAATGTTGTCTGAAATTCTCTTACCTGTTCGATATTTCCGTTTAATAGAAAATGGCCTCTGTGTTTCATCATATGATGCAGAGCAAGATATATCAGGCGAATATCAGGCGTTTCGTCAGTTTCCATTAACCATTTTCTCAGATGATAGATGGTTGGAAACTGTTTATGATATTCTTTGTCTGTGTAATCATCATCCGCAAACAATGCATAGGGAAGTTCCGGACACTTTCCCTGCCTGTCACGCTTATCCTCTGGCCAGTAACGACTCTCTTTTCATTCTGCGAAAAAAATCCATCATCTATCTTTTCTACTTCTTCCGCAAAAATTTTCTGCAGCAATTCTATTCTCCAATTACGACGATCCAATCTTCGTTTTGCTGTCCGAAACCCTCTTCTCTCTTCTGCAGTCTGCGCACTGTCAAATAGCCGTACACCCCAAAGTGTTTTTTCCATGTGCGCGCAAAATTTCGTACTTCTCATTTGCCACAGCCCATCCAACCGAACTGCTTCCCATATCAAGTCCGAGATAATATTCCCCTTTCATCTTTTCTTTCCTCCATTTTCTACATTTTATCTAAATTTTACCATATATTTTGATTTTTTACATCTTTTTCTTTCCTATTTTCAACAATTCTACTTCCTGGTTCTTGCTGTTCCCACGGTACTGAATCATAACCATGTTTCATTTCTAATTTTAGACAACAAAAAACTGCTGTCTATGAAGACAACAGTTTTCGTTCCACACTGTGGACCATCTAACGATGGCGTTTTTCGATAAATCGTTATTTGAACTTATGATGTAAAATTTAGTATGGAAATATATTTTGTTCTGATTACGAACACCAGCCGCTGTGGCGGAATTGGCAGACGCACTTGACTCAAAATCAAGCGGTGAATAACCGTGCCGGTTCGAGTCCGGCCAGCGGCATAGAAAAAAGATCTGCAAAAACGAACGTTGATGCAGATCTTTTTATTGTCTTTTCCCTTCAAAAAACAGCTTTTGAAAGAAAGAAAACCCCTTTCGAAGAACCGGCCATCTGCCGCATGGTTCTTTTGAAAGGGGTTTTACTGTTGTTATCTCTTATTTATTTCCAAACATCTTTTCATACTCCGGTGTTCCATCCAGTGTAGCAAAGTAGTCTTTCGGGGTTTCTGCGCGGCGGATGACTTCAAAGCTGCCGTCCTCTTTAACAGAACCTCTGCAGATTTTAATTTTCCGTTGTAGTTGTATCCCATGGCAAATCCATGTGCGCCGGTGTCGTGGATGAAGAGGGAGGTCTCCGACTTCCACTTCCGGAAGCATGCGGTCGATCGCGAATTTATCGTTGTTCTCGCACAGGGAGCCTGTTACGTCATATTTGTGATCGCACGGCGCATCCTCCTTGCCCATCACCGTAATATGGTGATATGCCCCGTAAATTGCCGGGCGCATCAGGTTGACCGCGCATGCATCACAGCCGATGTACTCTTTGTAGATGTGTTTCTGATGGATGGCGCGAGTAACGAGTCCGCCGTACGGTCCCATCATGAAACGGCCGAGCTCCGTGTACAGCGCCACATCGCCCATGCCGGCCGGGACGAGGACTTCATCGTACACTTTATGTACACCCTCGCCAATCACTCGGATGTCATTGCCTTCCTGATCCGGTTTGTACGGAATTCCGACGCCGCCGGAAAGATTGATGAATTTAATCTTCACACCCGTCTCTTTCTGCAGCTTTACAGCCAGCTCAAACAGTGTTTTTGCCAGAACCGGGTAGTAATCATTGGTTACGGTATTACTTGCAAGGAAGGAATGGATGCCAAACTCTTCTGCCCCTTTTGCCTTCAGAATGCGGAATGCCTCAAAAAATCTGCTCGGTTGTCATACCGTATTTGGCATCTCCCGGATTATCCATAATATCGGTGCTGATTTTAAACAGTCCGCCCGGGTTATAACGGCAGCAGATTTTCTTCGAATGTAGCCTAATGTTTTCTCAAGAAAATCAATATGGGTAATATCATCAAGGTTAATGATCGCACCAAGCTCTGCAGCCAGTTGATACTCTGCAGCCGGTGTTACGTTGGATGAAAACATGATTTTATCTTTCTCAAATCCCATCGCATCGGAAAGCATCAGCTCCGTGTAAGAAGAGCAGTCGCATCCGCAGTCATATTCACCCAGCATTTTGATCAGTGTCGGGTTTGGGTTCGCTTTCACAGCAAAATATTCACGAAATCCCGGATTCCAGGAAAAAGCTTCCTTTACCGCTTTCGCATTCTCACGAATTCCTTTTTTCATCGTAAATGTGAAACGGAGTTGGTACTGCTGCTGCGATTTCTTCCAGTTTTTCTTTTGTTACAAAAGGCTTCTTCGTCATTCTCTTTTTTGTCTCCTTCTTCTGCTTATTTTGCCTGAATAATGTGAAGCATGTTTGTCATATATCCTTCACCCGTCACCTCGTTAGTAGCAGGGTCTCCGGCCGTAAAAATAACCATATCGCCACGTTCTACAAGCTCCTCACGGCGCACCATATACATGGCATGCGAAATGATGTTCTCCGTAGAATCTTCCTCGTATCCGGTCACCGGACGAACGCCCCAGTAGAGCTGCATTTTTCTTCTTGCCCATTCATATGGGGTAACGCCGTAAATCGGTACGCTCGGACGAAGGTTTGAGATCAGTCTTGCGGTCTGACCGGACATCGTCGGGGTCACAATGCAGGCTGCTTTGATGTGTTCTACCATAGAAACGGCTGCACTTCCGACTGCTGCGGAAACATTCAGCTTTCCTTCCAGCGCTTTTCCATCGCGGTAATCTTCGAATTTCAGATAGCGCTCTGTCTGCTCGGCAATCTCTCCCATCATGGTAACTGCCTCGATCGGATATTTTCCGGCTGCTGTTTCGCCGGAGAGCATGATCGCATCCGTTCCATCATAAATTGCATTCGCAACATCGGCTACCTCTGCACGGGTCGGACGCGGGTTCCGGATCATGGAATCCAGCATCTGGGTTGCTGTGATAACCGGTTTGTATTTATGATTGCATTTTTCAATGATGATTTTCTGTACATGCGGTACCTGGCACGCCGGAATCTCTACACCAAGGTCTCCCCTTGCAACCATCACACCATCTGCCGCATCGATGATGCTGTCGATGTTCTGCACACCCTCCGCATTTTCGATCTTGGCAATGATATCAATACGCTCTCCTCCGTTTGCCACAAGGAACTCACGGATTTCGTTAATTGCCTCTGCATTTCGGATAAAAGAAGCCGCTACAAAATCAATATCCTGTTCAATACCAAAGAGAAGATCTCCTTTGTCTTTCTCCGTCAGGTTCGGAAGATTGATCGAAACGTTTGGTACATTCACGCCCTTTTTTCTCCGAGTTCGCCGCCGTTTACTACGGTACAGACAATTTCCGGTGCATTTACTTTTTTCTACGCGCAGGCCGATCAGACCATCATCGATCAGAATTGTGTCTCCCTCTTTGATATCGTCGGTAAGGCCTGTGTAGCTGATAGAACAGTGATTTTCATCTCCGGTCTCCTGAACGGTTGTCAGGGTAAAAGTCTGTCCGGTTACCAGATTTACTTTTTTTTGCCATCTTTCAAAACGCCGGTACGGATTTCCGGTGCTTTGTTGTCCAGAAGGCTTGCCACAGGAGTTTTCAGCTCTTTTCGAAGCTCTTTCAGCATATCCATACGCATTTTCTGCTCATCGTGGTCTCCATGAGAAAAATTAAAACGAGCAACATCCATTCCGGTTTCAATCAGTTTTTCATCAGGTCACGGGAGTTGGTATTTGGTCCCATGGTGCAGACAATTTTCGTTCTTCTCATACTTTCTCTCCTTCTTTATTTTACATGTTCATGCGTAAACAGGTGATCCTGGCAGTATTCATAATTTCCGTTGCATCTGGGAACAGAAACGGAACTCCAGATTCGGATCATCTTTTTCGGTCCGGCCGCAGATCGCACATTTGTGTTTTGTGATCCCGTTCGGATTGCGGTATTCGGCTTCGCCTCTTGAAACGGCCTTTTTGAATTCCTTCCGGCGTCTGTTCTGCTGGAAAGAGCCGCGTTTTCCTTTTCTTGTCATCAGGAAGAACACAAGGACGTTTGCAAGGGAACAAAGAATAACAACACATCCTGCCCAGTTTCCGCTCATGATGCTGGTAATCATGCTGTAGGCGAGAAGCGCTACGTCAAGGTATGCCAGCCATTTGATTTTGATCGGAATAATGAAATACAGGAGTACCTGCATATCCGGAAAGCTGATCGCAAAGCCGAGGAAAATCGAGAGGCTGATGTAGTAAGTGCTGAATGCCGTTCCCATCAGCGACGGATATCCGTTGACTGCATATAAGATTCCATACAGCAGGAAGGAACCGAGGATCGTCATCAGAATACCCGAAAAGATATAAACGTTATATTTGAAATCTCCCCAGGCTCTTTCAAGACTCGTTCCGATTGAGTAGTAGAAAAACAGCATAATAATCGTAAAGATATCAAGGCTGCTCGGCGGAATCAGAATCCAGCTCACCAGACGCCAGATCTGGCCATGCAGAATATAGTATGGTTCCAGCGTCAGATACTGTCTCATGATGGGAGCCGCAAGCGCAATGATATAGCCCGCAATGTACGTTACGATAATGTACATCGTCAGATGGCTTAACGCGTATCTCCCATATTTTCGCTCCATTTTGTCTAAAAAAAATTCATGCACACTCTTCCTTTTTGTTTGTTTTATTTTACCGGCTTTCACTGCCCGAAAATACATTCTCATTATACGTGCTGCCTTTTCGTTTGTCAAACGGTATAACGGTGAATTTCGTCTCTGAAAAAGAGCTTTACGAATGTTTTACTTTCCGGTATAATTTATTAGAAATCTTTTCCAGTTATTTTATAAATATACGAAAAAAAATTCAGGAGGACTTTATATATGGCAGGATCATCCTTGGGAACCATTTTCCGGATGACCACCTGGGGGGAGTCTCATCATTTGGAAAAGGCGTGGGCGTTGTTGTGGACGGAGTGCCGGCCGGCCTTTCACTTTCCGAGGAGGATATTCAGGTTTACCTCGACCGCAGGAAGCCGGGACAGAACCGCTTTACCACAAAACGGAAAGAATCCGATACCGTTCAGATTTTATCCGGCACTTTCGAAGGAAAAACGACCGGTACCCCGATTTCCATGGTGGTATGGAATGAGGATCAGCATTCCAAAGATTACAGCGACATTGCTTCCTATTACAGACCGGGCCACGCCGACTATACGTTTGATGCAAAATACGGTTTCCGCGACTACCGCGGCGGCGGACGCTCCTCAGGACGCGAGACGATCGCACGCGTGGCTGCAGGTGCCATTGCCTTAAAAATGCTCTCTGAGCTTGGCATCACCGTTTCCGCCTACACCCGCTCCATCGGTGACGTGGAAATCCAGTCTTTTGATGCCGCTGAAATCGCGAATAACGCCCTGAATATGCCGGATGCAGAGGCTGCCGAAAAGGCTTCCGAGCTTTTAACAAAAGCCATGGCGGAAAAAAATTCCGTCGGCGGTGTGGTCGAATGTGTCGTTCACCATATGCCGGCCGGTGTCGGCGATCCGGTGTTTGAAAAGCTCGATGCCAACCTTGCAAAAGCACTCGTCTCCATCGGCGCCGTAAAAGGCGTGGAAATCGGAGACGGTTTCTCGGTCTGCACAGCTACCGGGCTTACCAATAACGATGCCTTCCATGTAAATGCGGACGGCTCCATTGTCAAGCTGACCAACCACGCCGGCGGTATTTTAGGTGGTATCAGCGACGGAAGCGATATCGTTGTCCGGGCTGGTTTCAAACCGACCCCGTCCGTTGCTGCTTCCCAGCAGACCATCAACAAAGATGGTGAAAACATTGCCATCGAAATCAAAGGCCGCCACGACCCGATCGTCGTTGCACGCGCCGTTGTTGTCGTGGAATGTATGACCGCTCTTGTCCTGGCGGACGCACTGCTCGTCGGCATGAGCGCCAAACTGGACAATGTAAAGAAAGTCTGGGCTCTGGACGAGAAATAAAGGCCGGACTGCTTCTTTCTGGCTTCAACACAAAAAATGCCTGCGGGATACAGTTCTTCCTGCAGGCATTTTTGCGTTATTTTTTAGTGAACGCCTTTTTTCGTAATCAGAATACAGTTCGGCGTCTCCACTTTCATCGGGCGGCCTTTCTGAACCAGCACGTTTTTCTCATAATCAACAGTAAATGTTGTGATCGTGTTGGACTCATGGTTTGCCACTGCGATATGTTTTCCGTCCGGGAACATTGCAATATCCTTTGGATATTCGCCGCTGATCGGAAGTGCAAACTTCTTCTCCAGGCAGCCGGTCTCCGGGTCGATATGGAACATTGCTACGGTATTGTCTCCGGCTGTAGAAGTAAACAGGTAGTGGTGATCCGGGGAAAGGCACATGCCGGATGCAGCGTCGTGCGCCTGGTCCACGTTCGCGGATGTGGTGCTGATCGACTGCAGTTTTTCAAATTCCGGTCCGTTTCCCGTATCACGGTAGCTGAATACATCGACTTTGTTCATCAGCTCGGAAATGACATACGCGTATTTTCCGGATTCACTGAAAACGATCTCTCTCGGGCCGGATTCACGCTCACAGCGCAGGATATCCACCAGTTTCAGGCGGTCACGCTGTGTGTTCAGCTTGTACATTTTGATCTGGTCAATGCCGTTGTCGACTGCGCAGACATATTTGTTGTCCGGTGTAGGAACAACACAGCTGACATGCGGGCGGAAGTTACGCTCTGCCACACTGCCAAGGCCCTTGTGGAACACGCCGTCCATCAGACTTCCGAGGCGGCCGTCCTTATGGGTATGTACAACGGTTACTTTTCCGTCATGATAGCCTGCCACGAACAGGTATCTTCCGGTTTTGTCCACCGACAGATAGCAGCCGCGCATGCCGTCGATGTCTACTTTGTTGATCGGGGTCAGGTCTCCGTCATCCTCCACTGCAAACACTGCAACGCCTTCATCTGCAATCGAATACAGGTATTTGCCGTTTAAGGAACGGGCAATGTGGGAAGAGTTGTTGACCGGTATGACTTTTCGCTCTGTCAGAGTGCCTTCTTCTACATTTACATCATATAAATGAATACCAATGCTGCTTCCATGGGTATAAGTGCCTACATAGGCTACGTACTCATCCTTCATGTTGTTTTCATCCTTTCTGCCTTCTCGCACATCGTGTGAATTTTCTAAAAATATTTTAACACAATTTCCGCGCCACGACAACGAGGAAAACGGATTTTTGATATGTAAACGGTAACACTTTATTTTTAGACACAGGATATTCTCCTGCAGAGAATTTTTTAGATATTTCTATTGTTTTTAGATTGTAAGAGTTGAGGTTTCCGCTGCATACCATTTCCATTTTCTACGCTCTCGTCAGACTGATTTCCTGACTCATCATTCCCTGCAGTTTCTTGATTGCGCGGCTGTACTGGCACTGCAGCGCCTGCTCGCTTTTTCTTGCAGAATCCGCTGAGCTCTTTGTAGCTGAATCCATATGCTCTCCCCAGAAAATGCGCTGATCCATCGGATTCAGGTTCTGGATGCAGTTCTGCATCACCATTCGTTCCTCAATCTCGGCTGTCGCGGCCGCCTCCCCTTCATTTCTGTTCTCTTTCTGATACTGTGTATAGGAAACTTCATTCTGATAATAATGTTTTCTGCGCTGATTCTTGATCTTGTTTTTTGCCACACAGAACAGCCATTTCGTCATCTCTTCTCCTTCGAGATCGGCAACGGTTTCAAATTTTACCACCAATACCTCCCATACATCGTTCAGCACATCCTTCGCCGTCTCCCGGTCATTGTTCAACTGACCGCAGATATAACGGAACAGCACATGACTGTTTTCCTCGAATATGATCTGAAAAAATCGTTCCTCCTCTTGTCTCATAAACTTCTTTCTCCCTCCTGTTATTTCGCTGTCCTTCTCTTCCGGGCCCGTCATATATGTAATGTGTTGAGACTATCGAAATCTTTCGTTTTTCAGAATATTTCTACTATTTGACCTTATTACTTTTGTTAATAAAGCAAAATATTGCGTTATAACTGCACCGCGGCGCATAATCAAATTTTTTCTTTCGAAATCAGAAATTACTGTTTCCGACAAAAAATTCCCGCAGAAAGGAGCTTTCTTCCTCTCTGCGGGAATCTTCTATTTTGGTTTTATTTTACTTAAAGTATTCTACACCGGATTCGAAGATCTTCAGATCCTGCTCTCCGTAGATGTTGACTGCTACGCCGTTGTCGCGGCGCTCTGCGTGTGCCATCTTACCAAAGACACGGCCGTCCGGGCTGGTGATACCCTCGATTCCGCAGTAGGAACCGTTGACATTCCAGTACTCGTCGTTGGTCAGGTTTCCGTTGACATCGCAGTAGCGGGTTGCAATCTGGCCGTTTGCCATCAGCTTGTCGATCCACTCTTTCGGTGCTACGAAACGGCCCTCTCCGTGGGATGCCGGGTTGGTGTAAACACCGCCAAGCTCGGCGCCTGCCAGCCATGGAGACTTGTTGGTCACAACCTTGGTGTAGACCATCTTGGAAATATGACGTCCGATGGTGTTGAAGGTCAGTGTCGGTGAATCCTCCGTCTGTCCGAGAATCTCACCGTACGGAACGAGTCCCAGTTTGATCAGTGCCTGGAATCCGTTACAGATACCAAGGGCAAGTCCGTCTCTCTCATTCAGCAGTTTGGTAACAGCTTCTTTGATCTTCGCATTCTGGAATGCGGTTGCAAAGAATTTTGCTGATCCATCCGGCTCATCACCTGCGGAGAAGCCGCCCGGGAACATGATGATCTGCGCCTGGTTGATGGCTTTTTCAAAGGCATCGACAGAACCGCGGATGTCTTCTGCGGAAAGGTTGCTGAATACCTGAGTGATAACTTTCGCACCGGCACGCTCAAATGCCCTGGTGCTGTCGTACTCACAGTTGGTTCCCGGGAAGACCGGAATGAATACGTTCGGCTGTGCCAGCTTGTGGGAGCATACGTGGATGCTCTTTGCCTGATAGCAGCTGTCTGCAACAATTCCGTTTTCGTCTGCTGCTGCCACATTCAGGGCATCTACCTCCGGAAGCTCTGCACCGGATACGGTCTTGAATACTTTTTCCAGCGGTTTGTTCCATGCGGAAACGGCCTCGCGGATGGTGATTTCGGTGTCTTTATAGGAAAGAACCGGTTTGTCTGTCACTTCACCGATGACGGTGTAGGTGCTTGCCAGCTCTCCGACTTTTTCAGCCGGAACTTCGCAGATCAGATCTGCAATATATGGAGTAAAGAGATCTCTCTGCGTCTACATTGTGCTCGATGGTTACGCCGAGAGCATTACCGAATGCCATCTTGGATACAGCTGCTGCGATACCCTGACGGTCTACGACATAAGCGGCTTTCACACGGCCGTTCTGCATATCCTCATGCAGTTTTCTGTAGGTTTCCATGACGCCTTCGTACTCTGGAAGCAGATGTGCGTCGACTGGAAGGTGGATCCACACGAGTTTGTCTCCTGTGTTTTTCAGCTCCGGAGATACTACATCTTTTAATTTTGCAACGTCAACCGCGAAGGATACCAGTGTCGGCGGTACATCGATATGATTGAAGGTACCGGACATACTGTCTTTTCCTCCGATAGACGGCAGGCCGTAGCCCATCTGTGCGTCGTATGCACCAAGAAGTGCTGCGAACGGCTGACTCCAGCGATGGGGATCCTCGGTCATTCTGCGGAAATATTCCTGGAAGGTAAAGCGGACTTTGCTGTAATCGCCGCCGACTGCCACGATGCGGGACAGGGACTCGGTTACGGCATAGACTGCTCCGTGATATGGGCTCCAGCTGGACAGATAGGGGTCAAAGCCGTAGCTCATCATGGTAACGGTGTTGGTTTTTCCATCCGGAACCGGCACTTTTGCAACCATGGCCTGAGTTTCAGTCAGCTGATATTTTCCACCGTACGGCATCAGCACGCTGGCTGCTCCGATGGAGGAGTCAAACATCTCGACAAGACCTTTCTGGGAGCATGCGTTGAGGTCTGACAGGGTGGACAGCCATTTTTCTTTCACGTCGGCAATGTCACCGCTTCTTTTTAACGGGGTGTCCTCTGCTTTTGGAATCTCTACGAAGACATCATTCTCCTGATGTGCTCCGTTGGTATCCAGGAATGCACGGGAAATATTGACGATCTCTTTGCCTCTCCAGGAGAGTACCAGACGCGGGTCCTCGGTTACGACTGCAACTTCGGTTGCCTCCAGGTTCTCTTCTGCGGCATATTTCAGAAACTGCTGACGGTCTTTCGGGTCGATGACAACGGCCATACGCTCCTGGGACTCGGAGATGGCGATCTCGGTTCCGTCGAGGCCTGCATATTTTTTCGGTACTTTGTCCAGATTGATCTTAAGGCCCGGTGCCAGCTCGCCGATGGCAACAGAAACGCCGCCTGCGCCGAAGTCGTTACACTTTTTAATCAGACGGCTGACTTCTTCCCTGCGGAACAGTCTCTGCAGTTTACGCTCAGTCGGTGCGTTTCCTTTCTGTACCTCTGCACCGCAGGTCTCGATGGATTCTGTCGTATGTACTTTGGAAGAACCGGTTGCACCGCCGCAGCCGTCTCTTCCAGTACGGCCGCCGAGCAGGATGATGATATCGCCCGGATCGGAATTTTCACGGACAACGGCACGGCGCGGTGCTGCTCCAAGGACAGCTCCGATCTCCATACGTTTTGCAACGTAGTCCGGATGATAGATTTCTTTTACAGAACCGGTTGCAAGACCGATCTGGTTTCCGTAGGAGCTGTAGCCGTGAGCTGCTTCTCTTACGAGTTTTTTCTGCGGAAGTTTTCCTTCGAGTGTCTCGCTCTGCGGACGGGTCGGATCTGCGGCTCCGGTCACACGCATTGCCTGATATACATAGGTTCTGCCGGAAAGCGGGTCACGGATGGCACCGCCAAGGCAGGTAGCCGCACCACCGAAAGGCTCGATCTCGGTCGGATGGTTGTGGGTCTCGTTCTTGAAGTTGATCAGCCACTCTTCTTCTTTTCCGTCTACATCTACCGGTACTACGATGGAGCATGCATTGATCTCATCGGATTCTTCCTGATCTGCGAGTTTTCCTTCGGATTTCAGTTTTTTCATTGCCAGAAGGGCAAGGTCCATAAGGCAGATGAATTTGTCGTCACGGCCTTTGTAGAGTACCTCACGGTCGCTTAAGTAGCGGTCGTAGCTTTTTTTCATCGGCTCGTAGTAGTCGCCTTCGCCGAAGGTCACGTTGGTAAGCTCGGTGGAGAAGGTGGTATGGCGGCAGTGATCGGACCAGTAGGTATCGAGTACGCGGATCTCGGTCATGGATGGATTTCGTTTTTCTTCGCCGCGGAAGTAGTTCTGGATGTGAAGGAAGTCTTTGAAGGTCATGGCAAGGCCGAGGGAATCATACAGGGCTTTTAATTCTGCCTCCGGCATGTCGATGAATCCGTCGAAGATTTTGACGTCTGCCGGCTCTTCAAATTTTGTCACGAGGGTTTCCGGTTTTTCAAGTCCTGTCTCTCTGGAGTCTACCGGATTGATGCAGTGTGCTTTGACTGCGTCAAACTGCTCATCAGTCATCTCTCCTTCGATAACATACGTAACGGCGGAGCGGATGATCGGCTGCTCGTCTTCTTTTAAGAACTGAACGCACTGTACGGCAGAATCTGCACGCTGGTCAAACTGTCCCGGAAGGAATTCAACGGAAAATACTCTCGCACCTTCTGCACGCGGGAAATCTTCCTGATAGCAGATATCAACCGGCGGCTCTGCAAAGACTACTTTACATGCTTTCTCATATGTCTCATCACTGATATTTTCTACATCGTACCGGATCAGCTCCCGTACGTTGGTTACGGTCTGGATGTTCAGATAGTGCTTGATTTCATGCTTCAGATCTTTCGCCTTAATCGCAAATTCCGGCTTTTTCTCCACATAAACGCGTCTGACTGTACTCATTTTTATCCTCCATTTGTCTGAATCATAGTCCCCCAAAAACGGGACAATCTTTCGTTACTTACAGAATAGCATATTTATCTTTATAAATGAAATTAATATATCTTATATGTTTTATAAGTTTTAGTTCTTAATAGACGGACGCATTCCATTTTTCCTGCACTACCATCCCACTCATCACCCATTCTCTCCCGTCCTAAACCGTCAGGCCCGCGCACTTTCTGGTGCTGGGGATGCATTTGCAGGGGATTTAGAAATACTTAGAGCCTTGAAATTTGCGTTGTTATAAAAAAGTCAACTGTCTGAGCGCAGCGAGTTTTGACTTTTTTATAACATTTTTAGCAAATTCAAGGCTCTTAGTATTTCTTATCCCCGAAACAGTATCCCCAGCACCAGAAAGTGCGCGGACCGTCCGTTTCCGTTTTTACATTCTATATTTCGCTTTTTTTCTCCCGTGTCCGCAGTGCATTTCCCGCCTTTGCCGGCCGGTACAGCAGCATACAGGTTCCCGCATTCATAACAAGCGCACAGCACACATCCGATACGGAGTGCTGTTTTAAAAACATGGTCGAAAACACAATCAGCACCGTCAGGCCCAGGCAGACGTTTCGGAATACCGGGCGGTTTTTGAGCTGCTCGCTGTGTTCTACGGCTACAGCTACGGCTACGGAATTGTATACGTGAATACTTGGGAATACGTTGGTCGGTGTGTCTGTCAGGTAAAGGCCTCTGACCAGATCCGTGAAAATGTTCTCCCGTGGGAATACCGTCGGGCGCAGGTTCTGGCCGTTCGGGTACAGATAGGAGATCACGAGGAACGCCGTCATTCCGATTCCCAGGTTGATAATCAGCTGATAATATTCTCTGCGGTTCTTGTTGCAGAGGCCGAAATAAAGGACAGACCATGCAATAAATCCAAACCACATAAAATAAGGAATCACAAAAAACTCACAGAACGGAATCATATCATCAAACGGAGTATGAATCAGATGATAACCTTTCGTAATGTGCGTTTCCAGATATTGAAAACATTTCAGATAGAAAATACCATAAACCACTACCGGAAGAAAATGCTTATATTTTTTTATTGTCTTCATAGTTTCCCTCCACTTTTCTGACGAGGTTTTTCTCTTCAACCTGCTGAAATTATAGCACACCGAAAACCGAAGTCAATAAGCTTTTTATTATTTTTTAAGAAACAATTCATCGGTTTCTGAAAACCGTCCTTGGGATGGAAATGTTCAAAGATCGCCGCGTCGAATTTTTTCCGTGTCCGGTTATATACATGCTCATCTTTTACCGTCCATGCAAATGCCGGTGTCCGAAACAGCATACGGTCGATCAGGAAGCCCGGGCAGTCGGCGTAGCGGTGGTCGTAGGCGATAAAATCCGGTTTCCCGATAAAATTCAGCATCAGATGACGCGCCATTATCCGCAGGATCAGATGCACCTTATCATCCTTTGAAAAACGGCCGGAAAGCTGGCCGCGCAGCGTCTGCGGCATGTGGCGGCGGCACCAGCGGAGGGCCAGGCTGTTGAAGGATTCCATGCAGAACATACCGGTGTACCCCTCCATCTCCTTCTGAAATCCCGCACAGACCGCCGTGGAAAGTCCCGGCATCTTGATTTCGATTAAAAGCGGCACGCGGCCGTCTACCGTCTGCAGTACCTCACGAAGCAGCGGAATCTTTTTCCGTGCTGTCGCCCAGATGGAACTGCTGGAGTTCCTCATACGTATAATCGCTGATTTTTCCCTCGTTTCCACACATCCGCTTCATCGTGTCATCGTGGAACACCACAATCCGTCCATCCTTTGTTATCTGAATATCCAGCTCGATGGCATATCCCTGCTCCGCCGCGCGGGCAAAAAGCCGGAAGAGAATTCTCCGGAACTCCCTCCGCCGCGTTCCACAGACCGCGGTGCGCATAATTCCATTCCGCAAATTGCAGACATTCCTGCCGTCTCGATGTAGCCGGCAGAATGGAAAAAAATAACCTGCTGCCAGGACGGCAAGCACTGCAAAAAATATGATCCAGAACATCATCTTTCCATCCCTTCTTTCACCCAGTCGCCCAAAAGGCGGAGACGCTCCGTTTCCAGTCCGATCCTTTCCTCCGTGCGGTGTCCGCCCGATTCTCCGTCCAGGTGGACCGGTTCCGCGCGGTCTGTCTGAAAGGAAAGGCTGCTGCACCGCCCATATGTACCTCAGGAAATCCCGTGTGGCGTCCAAACAGCGCCATCGGCAGAAGATAGCTGACTTTCCATTTGGCAAGATTGGAAACCACCATCACGTCGAGCAGATCATCTGTTCCGTCCGCCTCCGGGCAGAAGCAGAAGCCGCCGCCCTCGTACGGAAAATTCATTGCCACTGCAAAAAGAACATTTTCAAACGAACGGTGTTCTCCGTTTTCCAGCGCTGCATCCAGTGTGAACGGTTCGAGATAAAAGAGCTGCCGCAGTGCAATCATCACATACGTAAGTTTTCCCAGATGCAGCCGGTTCAGCGTATTCTTGATTTTTGATGCCAGCGCCTCGTGGCAGATGCCTGCATCAAAACCGATGCCGGTGCTGACGAGAAATCTCCGCTTTTGTCTGCTAAGAAGTGCCGTTCCAAGTTTGATCTCCTTTTCCTCCCCTTTCAGCACAGCTTCCAGCGCCTGCAGCGGATCGGAGGGAATTCCGGCACCGCGCGCAAAATCGTTGCCGCTTCCGTTGGAATATAACCGAATTTTACATCCGACAGGCTGGTGATTCCATCGACCGCCTCATTCGCCGTACCGTCTCCGCCGATCGCCAGAAGGACATCATCGGGATTCCATACCCCTTTCGCGGTCAGCCGTGCTGCCGTCTCCCGTGCGCTTCCGCGATACTTTGTCGGATATACACGAAATTCCGTCCTGCGCCGCTCAAGCTCGCCCTCAATTACCGGCCACAGCTTCTCGCCGCGCCCCGACTGCGATTTTTTATTTACTATAATATGATACATTAAAGTCATACCTTCCTTTTTTTCTTCTGTAAAAACCACTTCAAATCACCTGAATCATATTCTTACGCAGCGAAACAGCAAGTGTTTCACTGCTGAGTGAACAGTAACCAAATCAGCCATATTGTAGCAGTTTTCCCCGCAAACCACAACTATCTTCACAAAATCTTAACTTGTTGCCGCCGTAAAAATTCCCGCACCCCTGTCTTTTTCTTTCTTGACAGACCTTTTGTTCTGCTAAAATAAAAAAGTACCGCGGTTTCGTCCGCAGAACGTCACTCATTTCTGAGGAGGTTTTTATGAATTTTTACGATATGACACGCGCAGGGAGGATGATACGATGAAGCTCTCCCCCGCATTTCTCGCTTATAAACTAAGCAGCGCTTTTTCGGTTCTTGCACCGGAAAACCTGCCGCTCTCCGGCACACTGGAGCTGCCTGTTCTTTATCAGACAGGCTCCGCAGCCACTGCGCACCGGGTCTTTCTCTGCACAGAAGAACAGATCGGCTTTCTTTCCTCCCTCCCGGAAGAAAGCAGCTCCCTTTTTCTTCTCTGTACCGAAGAACTGCCGGAGGAACTTCCGGCTCCGGTTTCGATCGCCGTTAAAAGCAGCGTATCCGCTGTTTTTTTCGTTCCTGCAGGAGCTTTTCTGGACGTACGATTCCTGGCAGAAGGAGCTGATGCAGGCACGGCTCGACGGAAAATCGATCCAGCATCTTTTAAATCTCTCCCTGCCTGTTTTTGCCCACCCGCTGATGGTGGTCGGCATGGATTTTTCCATCATCGCCGCAGCGTCCGAAGAACCTTCCTTTTTTCCCGAGAAGGTGTTTGGCTCCCTCGATGCAACGCGCCCGCTTTCTGCTCTCCTTGACAGAAAGCAGCGAATACGCGTCCGTCCGCGATCTCGATGGATGGTTCCGCTTTCCGGATCACGTAACGGGACTTGGTTCCCCTCTGCGTCAACATCACGCAGCATGGTCAGAGCGCCTACCGCCTGCTGCTCCTCGACACGAAAAAGGATCTTTCTGATTCCGAAGGCTTTCTTCTTGAATTTCTTGCAGAAATGATCCATCACGCCTTCCTGCACAATGTGATGCAGAAAACCTCGCCGGCGCAGTCGCTTCACACCGTGCTGCTCCGTGCCCTCGACGACCGGATGGCCGACTATATTGCGGTCAGCCAGGCTCTCGATGCGCTCGGCTGGCATTCCCGCCACACCTACTGCTGCCTCTATCTGCAGCTCTCCGATATGGATCAGAAAAACCTGACGGCAAACTCGGTCTGCGCCTATCTGGAAAACATTCTGACCGGCTGCTCCGCGTTTCCGCACGGCGGCGGTATCGTTGCGTTCTTTAACCTCACGCTGTCCGATTTTTCCATGACCGATCTGATGGAACGCATGGTGCACTTTGTGGAGGACAGTTCCTTAAATGCCGGCTTTTTCGCGCTGCATGAACGGCCACATGAATCTGCGCCGCCAGTATATCCAGGCAAAAAATCGCCCTGCAGTTCGGCACGCGAAAATACCCGGACAAGCGGATGCATCCGTTCAACGATATCTCGTTTGACTACATCCTCGATCAGGCAACAAAAAAAGCTCCCAGGCTACATGCTGTGCCATGAGAGACTTCTCTTTCTGCAGGAGCACGACGACAGCTCCGGCAGTGACTATATGCGGACGCTCCGCTGCTATCTGGACAACCACTGCAATGTCGTCCAGACGGCTCGTGAGCTTTTTATCCACCGCAGTACCCTGCTCTACCGCCTGGAAAAAGATCAAGGAAATTTTAGAATCTGATCTTTCCAGCCCGGATGAAATTCTGTATCTGATGCTTTCGTTCCGTTTTATCGACCTCGAGAATGAAGAAGAAAACCGTTCTGGATCTTCGCAGCCAGAAAAGCACAGATAAAACCAACCGCAATTCCCGCTAGGACATCAGTCGGGAAATGCACAAACAGATACAGTCTGGAAAATGCAATCAGGCAGGCCAGAATCAGTGCGGCAGCTCCTTCTTTTTTGTGCATCACAAAAATAGAGACTGCCGCCGCAAACGAGGCTGCCGAATGGCCCGATGGGAAGGAATAGTCCTTCGGAGCGGCAACCAGCAGCTTTACCTGCTCGTCAATCCAGCACGGACGCGGGCGCGCTGCCAGCGGCTTTAACACCAGATTACATAAAATCAAATCTAAAATCAGCGCAATCGCCATTCTTACACCGCATTTCCGGTATTTCGGAAGGATTAAGAAAACGGCGGTCAGCGCAATCCAGATCCATCCTGCATTTCCAAGTGAAGTAATTCCCACCATCACCCGATCGAGCACTGCATTGTGAAGATGCTGCAGTGCATATAAAATTGAAAAATCCATTCTTACCCCCTCTCTGTAAAAAATGGGCATTTTTCTGCTGTACATCTGCTGATCGGCGGCCGCCTCGTACAGAAATTCCGCCAGGGCCTCTCTCGAGTATCCAGGCCGGAACTGGCTGCCGTCCAGCGAAATACTGCAGTTCTGCCCTACCTTTTTCACTTTCCCGTCTCTTCCCGGACACGTCCGCACCAGTGTCCAGTTCAGATCGCTCCGTGCCAGAACCTGTCCCATCTTCTGCATATCTTTATAGACACCTGGCCAGAAAATCTGCATGAATTTCGTACTCATTCTCTGGTATTTGTCCTCGCAGTCTCCAAACGCATGAATGCAGACATGGCCTACCGTCACAAACCGTTTTTTCCAAGCTGCTTCATGGCCGAAAGAATCATTGCGTTTCCGTCAGCCAGCGGTGTCTCCTCTTCTTTTTTACATGTTTCACACGCATCGGAGTCAGCACGCTGATGACTGCATCCGCTTCCAGCAGTGCCTCCAGCACGCGTTCCCGGTTCTGAAGGCTTCCCTCAATCACGGTCAGATTTTTCTCGGCCAGATCGCTTTTGCATCCGGCACGTAGGCGGTCACCTGTGCGCTGTGAAGAAGCGCCGTGTTGGTCACATACTGCCCAAGCAGTCCCCCAGACTGAATATTGTAATTCTCATGAAATCCTCACTCTCATCTGTGTGTCTTTTGTATCCTCCGCAGATTTTTTGACACACTTTCCTAATGTTATCTCCTATTCTAACACACCGCCCGTATACGATACAATGAAATAAAACTAAAAAAGTATAACCTTTTCGTCCTTTCTTCATATCGTAAGTAGAACCGTATTTTCAGGAGCTTTGATCTTATGCCTATACTATCGTAATCGATGCCGGACACGGGGGAAGTGATCCGGGCGCTGTCTATGAGGGACGCAGGGAAAAGGATGACAATCTTTCCCTCGCCATCGCAGTCGGCGAGCTTCTTTCCCGGCAGGGTGTCTCTGTCATTTATACCCGCACAACCGATGTTTATCAGACGCCGTTTGAAAAGGCGCAGATGGCCAATCAGGCGGATGCCGACTTTTTATTTCTTTTCACCGGAATTCTTCGGAAGAACCGAACCAGTATACCGGCGTGGAAACGCTTGTCTATGACAACTCCGGCATCAAACAGACAATGGCTTGGCACCGCCAGCTCGCCAATGCCATTCCTGATGGAACGCCGCCTGCGCCGCGGCGGCTATTCCACCCTGATTACCACCCCTCCGAGCGTCTGGACGCACCGGTCGAAAAGAGCGTGCCGGAATTTTGTTTTGACACGCTCGTTCTCTATAACTTTTTCCCAGTTTTGGTAAACGAAGCAAACATTTTCTTCGTACCAGCCTGGTCGGTTGACGGTAACTTCATAATCTTCCGCCGTCCACGATATCCGTGACGATGCCGACAATGAACTTGGATATGGCGCACCGTGTATCCCCGATTTCGTAATCGAGTTTCCGCGCTCTCTGCAAGTGCTGAAGGTTTTCGCCTGCTGCGGGTTTCGCGGAATGCCTGCTTCATCGCCGCACAGACGCTGCCTCGTCGGAATGTCCATTGGCTTCCGTCTTTGATCTCCCCGCGCCCCGTTTCCAGGAAAATCAGCTCCCGTGAAATTCTTTTTGACAAAACGGGACATCGTCTTGTTGTACTGCACTTCTCGCCGCGGATCGTTTCGGCGCGCACACGTCACGTCAGATGTTACCGCGTGATGCCCACGTAGCAGAGACGGCGTTCTCCCTTCCAGCGCCTGATCATCTCCGGTGATCGTCATGTAGTCACCATCCTCCATGCCGGCAAGGAATACGTTCGGGAACTCAGTCAATGAAAGCTTTTTCGCGAATGCAGTGTCATCAACAGCACGTAATCGCTCTCGAGAACGTTGATGATACGCAGTACCGCAAGGTCATCCTCCGGGTTCTCGATCACACGCAGATACGCCAGCAGATCCTTGATCTCGCGTCTCGCATAGGAAGTTGACACCGCCCACGATTTTATATGGAACATTTGCAAGCAGCAGCTCCTCAAAAGACGGGACTGCGCGTTGGTACGGTAGAGAATTGCATAATCACGGTACTTCTTTCCTCTCCGTGCGGACGCCGCGCGTGATTTCTCCTGCCACGTACTCCGCCTCCTCAAAACCGCTCTGGAACTGCCGCAGATCGATCAGGTCACCCTCCGGGTTCTCTCTGTCCACAGGCGTTTTGCTTTTCGTCCCTGGTTATTCACAATCACTTCATTTGCCGCATTCAGAATATTCTGCGTGGAGCGGTAATTCTGCTCCAGTTTTGATTCGCATCCGGGAATACATGCTCAAAAACTCAAGAATATTTTCAATATTCGCCCCGCGGAATTTGTAGATCGACTGGTCATCATCGCCGACAACGCAGAGATTGCGGTATTTTGCCGCCAGAAGGCTCACAAAGCGGAACTGAACCGATCTGCTTCGAATCTTTTCACGGCGCCATCTCAGTATATAACAAATCCGCCCTGGTTAAAAATAAGAAACGAACATACGTTGCATTTTTTATCATGGAAACTTTTTCGCAAAGTCCTTATATCAGTATTAAAACTATATAATGGGAACAGTGAGGTGATAACAAATGACGATAGACTCAGATAAAATTCTTCATGATTTACTGAATTCTGGATTCTCGAAGGCATCCGCCCAGGAAATCAACATTGCTTATATGGACCAGGTCGACCTTTATGGACGCACAGCTCCTTCTTCATAACTTCAGCGGAGTCCGATAAGGTTCTGACAAAAACAATGATGGCACCAACTATGCAAAAAAAACAAGCTGCTCCGCCGCCGGTCAAAAAGAAATATTCGCCGAACTTTTAGCAGTGCTTCTGGTTTTATTTACTGCTTTAAAACATCTCTCGATCACGGATATCTTCAGACACTGCTCGCCCCGATCTCGATCGGTATTTCGGCACACAGAGCGGCTTTTCCATCAAAGATATCTACGACGAAATTTTCCAGATGGAAAGAAGAAATTGCATCCGTAAAGAAGATCTTCTAAAAAAGCGGATGTATCCAAGTCCATGTTCGGCAGCTCACCGGAGGAGGACCAGGAATTTCTCCAGCTCTTTTTTCGTTTTATCTGTCTGCTGAGTTTCGATGTCTATCTGAAAAACAGATGATCGAGCACATGGTGGATGAACTGGCATCCCCTCGCGGCGCCTTCTGATCGAAAAGAAAAATTAAGAACAAACGTGTAATTAAAAAAAGACGGCTGGTTGGAATCGCACCGTCTTTTTTTGATTTTACACATTTTCTTTCTTTTTCCATCCGTTCAAACACCATCTCATATCCGTCGTTTCCATAGCTTAAGGAACGGTTCACGCGGCTGATCGTCGCCGTGGATGCTCCCGTCTTTTCGGAGATTTCCAGATACGTTCTCTTCTCCGCAGCATTTTCGCCACTTCAAACCGCTGCGACAGCGAAAGCAGTTCATTGATGGTGCATACATCCTCAAAAAAGTATAGCATTCTTCCTTATTCTTCAGACAAAAATTGCCTCAAAGCTGGTCTACTGCTTCTGAATGAAGTTTTCTTGTTCATTTCAAGCCCTCCTGTACGAAAATTAAGTCCCCATCTCATTCTTATAACTCGGAATACTACCATTTTAGCACAGTAAAGTGTGAAATACAAGTCCTTTTATCCCTGCATCAGCAAAGCCTGTACCATCGACTCCCGCTGTCTGCGGTAATCGCTCGGCGAACAGGCCTTTACCGTCTTGAAGGTACGGTTGAAGGCACTTAAAGAAGAGAATCCGGAATTCATCGCCCACATCCGTGATACTCATCTTTTTTGTCGTACAAACTCCTCTGCGCGTTTGACGCGTTTAGAATTAGTACTCATAGAATGTCATGTTCATGTACTGCTTGAAAATTCTGGTAAAATTGGAACTTGGAAAATCCGCTGACCATGGTTCTCCATGTAATGGACATTGATATAACGGCAGGCGCTTAAAAACAGCCTCTATATATTCCTGCTGCTCATCACGTATTCTGCGCCTTGCGGCCAAACTCTGAAAAAAGCTCTTTGAGGCCGGTGCAGATTCTGTGCGTATTCGCCCTCGTATCGTACCAGTTCCAGAATCTGGCTGCGTAGAAACGAATAGAAGGGATCTTCCTCATCCTCTTTTTTGAAGTAGATGGCCGGAAGCCGCAGGAAAATCGTTTCCATTTCTTCCTGATTCTCCCACACGGCCAGGTTCCACCAGCATGACAATCCGTTCTCCCTGGACAGATCTTTTACGGTCGGATAAATCTTTGCAAATTTCTGATACTGGCGCTCATATTTCTCAACCAGTTCCGGTTCCGGCTCGATGGTCTCTGTCACACGAACAATTTTTTCTGCCGCCTCTTCTACGGATGAAAAAGACACCGCAGGCAACGGCTGCCAGCATGGCTCCGCCAAGTGCCGGGCCTTCCTCGGACTCAATACGGTCCACTTTGATGTTCAGCACGTTTGCGATCATGCGTCTCCACAGCGGGCTCTTTTGCACCGCCTCCGCAGATTTTCGTTCTCTCGATCTGGATGCCGAGGGATTTTGCTACCTCAAAGGAATCGCGGATCGCAAAGGCAACGCCCTCGAGAACAGCCTGGGTCATATCCTCTCTTGTGGTGTCCATGGTCATGCCGATAAAGGTTCCCCTGGCGTTCGGATTATTATGCGGAGAACGCTCCCCCATCAGATAGGGCAGGAAAAACACATGATTCTCGCCAAGTTTTGTGATATTCTCCTGCTCTTTTGTATATTCTTTTTTGTGCGGATGATTTCATCCATCCACCATTTGTTGCAGGAGGCCGCGCTGAGCATGCAGCCCATCAGATGATAGTGGCCGTCTGCGTGTGCGAATGCGTGCAGGGCATTGTGGCTGTCTACGCCGAATTTGTTGCTGGAAATGAATACGGTTCCGCTTGTACCAAGGGAAACGTTGCACATGCCGTCGCCTACGGTTCCGGTTCCGACTGCGGCTGCTGCGTTGTCTCCGGCTCCTGCTACAACTTTACAGGTCTCTGGCAGTCCAAGTTCTGCTGCTACTTCCGGTTTTAAGGTTCCGACAGCGTCAAAGCTCTCATGGAGCTCCGGCAGCATCTCCAGGGAAATACCGCAGATTTCTGCCATCTCTTTGACCAGCATTTGTTCTTGACATCCATCAGAAGCATGCCCGATGCATCGGAGTAGTCGCTTACGAATGCGCCGGAGAGACGGTATGCCAGGTAATCTTTTGGAAGCATGATTTTGCAGATTTTTGCGAAGTTATCCGGCTCATTTTCTTTCACCCAGAGAATCTTCGGTGCGGTAAAGCCTGCAAATGCAATATTAGCAGTATATTTGGATAATGTTTTCTTTTCCGATTACATTGTTCAGATAATCGGTCTGTTTCTGGGTACGGCCGTCGTTCCAGAGGATCGCCGGGCGGATGACGTTATCGTTCTCATCCAGGATGACAAGGCCATGCATCTGGCCGCCGAAGCTGATGCCGGCTACCTGGGATTTGTCTACGTCTTTTACCAGCTCGCGGATTCCCTCTTTGCTCTGCTCCCACCAGTCTTCCGGTTTCTGCTCAGACCAGCCTGGATGCGGGAAATACAGCGGATACTCTCTCGATACAATATTTACAATTTTGCCTTCCTCGTCCATCAGAAGCAGTTTGACAGCGGAAGTACCAAGGTCAACACCAATAAAATACATGTCGAATCTCCTTTTTCTACTCTTTTTTCAAAAAGGGCGGCAGCAGACCTAGATCTCTGCTCCGCCCTTTTTGCTTATGCGTTACTGCATATTTTCCTTATTTTTCAGTGAATCTTCCGGAACGGATTAGCCCCACGGATTCTCTGTCGGGTAACGAACACCCTTCGGCTGGTTGTAGCCGATCTCATCTACTTCAACACCGAGCATTTTAAATACTTCGAATAACGGTTTTCCGAAGTGTCCGAATGCTACTGCGCCGTGATGCGGATAGTTTTTCTCTACCAGTACGTGACGGTAGAATCTGCCCATCTCCGGAATAGCGAAGATACCGATGCTTCCGAAGGAACGTGTTGCTACAGGAAGAACCTCGCCCTCTGCGATGTATCCGCGCAGTTTTGCGTCAGATGTGCTCTGCAGACGATAGAAAGTGATGTCGCCCGGTGCGATGTCGCCTTCGAGGGTTCCCTGAGTTACCTCTTCCGGAAGGGATCTTGCCATGATGAACTGGTATTTCATGGAGCAGAAAGCCAGTTTTCTGGAGCAGGTATTTCCGCAGTGGAATCCCATGAAGGTATCTTTTTAAGGTGTAATCAAATTTGCCTTTGATTTCGCTCTCATACATATCCTTCGGAACGGTGTTGTTGATGTCGAGGAGTGTTACGGTGTCTTTGGATACAACGGTTCCGATGAACTCGGACAGTGTTCCGTAGATATCTACCTCACAGGATACTGGAATACCCATCTTCGTGAGACGGCTGTTGACATAGCATGGCACAAAACCGAACTGTGTCTGGAATGCCGGCCAGCATTTTCCGGTCAGGGTTACGTATTTTCTGGATCCTTTGTGTGCTTCGATCCAGTCTAACAGGGTGATCTCGTACTGAGCCAGTTTCGGCAGGATTTCCGGTTTCAGGTTTCCTTCGCCGAGCTCTTTTGCCATATCTTCTACGACTGCCGGGATTCTCTCGTCGCCTGCGTGTTTGTTGAATGCTTCAAACAGGTCAAGCTCGGAGTTCTCTTCGATTTCTACGCCGAGGTTGTACAGCTGTTTGATCGGTGCGTTACATGCCAGGAAGTTGGTCGGACGCGGTCCGAAGCTGATGATTTTCAGGTTCTTAACAGCTACAACTGCGGTTGCAACCGGTACGAAATCTTTGATCATGGCTGCTACGTCTTCTGCATCGCCAACCGGGTACTCCGGAATGTATGCGTGCAGGTTGCGCAGTTTCAGGTTGTAGCTTGCGTTCAGAACGCCGCAGTATGCATCGCCGCGTCCGCCTACAAGGTCGTCGCCGGTCTCTTCTGCTGCTGCTACTACCATGCAAGGTCCGTCGAAGTATTTTACAAGCAGGGTTTCCTCGGTCTCCGGTCCGAAGTTTCCAAGGTATACAACAAGTGCATCACACTCTGCTTTTTTCAGGTCTTCGAGTGCGTTCATCATGTCGATTTCATTCTCGACGATGATTGGACATTCGTAGATTTCTCCATCGTATGCTTTTTACGACTGCTTTTCTTCTGTTCTCGGAAAGGCTGTTCGGGAAGCAGTCACGGCTTACTGCAACGATACCTAATTTGATTTCCGGTGTATTGTTGATCATTTTTGAAGATCCTCCTTTTTGGGTTTTCTTGGTTTTTGGTTTCTTTTTATGTTCAGAACTGCTCTTTTTTGGGGCAGTGTTTCTGATTTCTGGTTTTATCTCTGGTTTTATTTTACCGAGAGGTTTTCTCCTTTGATGCCTGCTACGCTTCCAGCGATGTTTGCATCCGGGTGGCTTAAGAGCCATTTGTTTCTGGCGAAGAGCAGGTCGTCTTCCGGGGTGTGTTTTTCTTCCAGGGTGATGTCGGTATTGGTTCCTTTTGGAAGTACTACGACGCATTTGAAGCCGCTGGCTGCCACGTTGCATGGTGCGTAGTGGAGGGTGGTTGCGTAGACTTCAATGGTGGTTCCGGCCGGGATTAAGAAGGCCTCCATTTTGGATGAGTTGTAGGTGTGGTCTTCGGTGATGTCCTGTTCTTTTCCGAGGGTCAGGGTCAGGTCGGTTACGGCGATGTTGATTTCGCTGTCGCGGTGGTATTCTACGGCGTTCAGTAAATGGTTGTGGCCGTTGCAGTAGCCGATCTGGATCGGCATGCCGCCGTAGAGGCTGTCGGATACGGACTGGGCGCTTTTGCAGGCTTCGAGGCTTTCAATGGAAGGCTCGTAGACTACGTCGTCGGGACATGGGGTCTCGGACATGGCGGTGATGATGTCGCTGACGTCGAGGTCTTTGATGACTTTGCCGTACTGGCGGAATGCTTCGTCTGTTACTTTCAGAATCTGCATTGTTTTAGTGCTCCTTTCGTGCAATTAGTTTAATGATTGAACTAATTGTAATATAGCACTTGTATGTACTTCTTGTCAACATGTATTTGGATGAAAAAACGGACGGGTTGACAAATAAGGGGGAGGTTGGTATACTTTAATACGTTAAAATAATAAGACGCTAGGGGCCTTTGGCTGAGAACGTGGGACAGGGATAAGCTCACGGACCCTCACTACCTGAACAGGATAATTCCTGCGTAGGGAAGCTGGAACGTGGTTTCGGATGTGATTCAGGGACTGTGTTTTTATGTGAGCCCCCTCAAGCGGAATGCAGAAGGAGGTTTTTTATGAGTTTTTTTGTTACTGCTGACGGCGGACTGACGACGGCCGGTTATGTTGGATGCGTGGTGCTGATGGTGGCGCTGGTGGCGCTGGCGTTTGTGACTTCGTATGTGAAGGTGTTTGAACTGCCGTACGGGGGATCGGTTACGTTGTTTTCGATGCTGTTTATTGTGCTGATTGCGAACTGGTATGGGGCGAAGACGGGTATTCTCGTTGGTTTTTTGCTTATGGACTGCTGCGAGCAGTTTATCCAGGGCCGTATGTGCTGTCGCTGTTCCAGGTGTGCTGTGATTATGTGTTTGCGTTTGCGGCGCTGGGTGTGCCGGATTCTTTGGAAAGAAGAAAAACGGGCTGCTGATCGGGTATATTGTAGCTGTGCTGGCGAGGGGATTTTTCCATACGTTAGGCGGGTATCTGTACTGGATGGATTATATGCCGGAGAATTTCCCCGCAGTCTTTGAAGGCGCTGTATCCGATTATTTACAACTACAGCTATCTGCTGGCTGAAGGTGTGCTGACGGTGATTCTGATCTCGCTGCCGCCGGTGAAGAAAGCACTGCAGACGGTTTGCAAGAACGGCACATGGTGCAAATTAAATAGGATTACGTGAAAAAATCCGGGAACGCATGATTTTGCGTTTCCGGATTTTTTTACGTGGATATCAAAATTTACTGAGCACTCTCCTCTGCGGCTGTGTCGGCGGCGGAGCTCATGGAGGTGATGACGATGTTTTTCTACGCCGATTCCGGTTTTGCGGGTTACGATGTCTTCGATCTGGGCACGCTGTTCCTCGGTTACTTCTTTCATCGGAACGACGATGTCGGCGGTTTCGCCGGTCAGGTTTACGACGACGTCGGTGAAGCCTTTGGCTTCGAGGAGGAGTTCGGTTGCCGACTCTTTTCTACGAGTTCCGTCATTTCCACCATGCTCTGGACGGCGCTCTGGCGCTCGGTTTCCGGAAAGGTTGGTGTTGTTGATGATTTCATTTAAGGTGTCTTTGTTCTGGGAACGGATCTGTTCGCGGTCGATTCTGGCCTGGGCCATGTATGTAGATGCCCCGGCAAGGACTGCCTCTCCCGGCGTTTCGGTGACGGTCCGCGACGAATCACCAGCGGCTCCGGCGTCCACCTCATCGGTGATGTCAGTGTCAAGGCTGGAGATGTCTTTTAATACGGTGCTTGTGTCTGCGGTGGTTCCGTCTGCCGTTCCTTTGGTGGACAGGGGTGCTGTCAGCATAGTTGATGTATCCGGCGACGGCGATCATGATCGCAAGGGCGGTGATGATGACCTGGTTTTCCGGAATTTTTTCTTTTTTTGGCCGTCTTTTTCGGCGATGGTGTCTCTGCCATTTTCTCAGGTGCATTCATTTCCTGTTCTAATTTTTCCACGCATTTGACTCCTTTACTTCATTTTGACTACTTTAATCTTATTTGCGCCCACCTGAAATAAATGCCATCACGGCCTCTTGAATCTCCTGTATCGTCACCGGGTTTCCCCCGCCTTCTGCGATAACGAGGCTCCAGTCTCCTCTCCCTTCTTGTTTTCCTCCGTTGTGCTCCGCGTTGGGACATCTTTTCCACAATCTTTTTTCCTGTGGTTCCAGCGTCACCACGACGTGCACTGCGCCCACCCGTCCATCTGGGAAAGTGCGTCACAAAGGCGCTGTTCCATCTCCTCCTGCACCGAAAGTCCCGCATCCCCCGCCGGACGCGGCCGTCTCCTGCGGCTGTTCTTGTCTCCTCACCGGTCTTTTTGTTCCGTCGGCAGCAGCAGGACAACGCCGATTGCCGCCAGCAGGAAGTACAGCATCCACTGTCTTTTTTCTGTTTCCGAAAAACGCTGCTGCCTTTTCCTCTTTGTTTATTCCGAAATCTCTACCCATAATATGCTGGATCGGTTCCAGACCTCACTTAAAACACTTTCCGCGATCCGCTTGTCCGAGACGGGCTGCGCCGCCGCGGCGAGAAGGCGGAAGGAGACCTGAAACGAGAAGTTTTTCGAACGGCGGGGACCATGCCTGCTGCGAGCAGTACCAGCATTGCCGCCGTCACGCCAAAGCAAAGTTGCGGATCAGGCACCGCGGAGCCTGCCACCAACTCGCTGGTTACGCATTCACCGCATTTGATGCCGGAATCAATCTGGCAGTCCGCCAGAGTGCCATCTGCCGCAGGAATCGAGCCGGTGCGATCAGATTCCGGATCACCGGTATTCCTGGGCCAGTACGCCGAGCGACGATTTTAAAAGGCCGTTCACGCAGGTTTCCAGCAGCTCTGTCAAGGGGACAAAATCTCCCTCGCCGGAAAGATCGTTTACAAGGGCGATGAGCAGATAGGATATGGATCATCGGGAAAGGACGAGGGCAAGCAGAAGTTGACAAAGCCAGAATCTACCAGAAGTATATTCGATAAAACATCACGGCTGAGGAAATTTTTCAGAATCGGTGTGCAAGCGCAAAGCAGATAGACCATATAAAAACTGGCGTCCCTGACCTGTTTTTCCTTCAAAGAGAGAGAGAAAACTGCCGAGCACCGCGCCTGCCAGAACGAGGAGAAACAGCTCCTTCCATCAGCCCCTTCTGCGCAAGGAATGCTGTTTTGGCACAGGAAAGAAACAGCATTTCCGGCACGGAAGGTGCCGGAAGGGATCGCCATCCTGCAAAGAGAACGCACCACCGGCAAAAGAAACTGCTGGCTGGACAGCGGCGTCCCCTTCCTGCTGGATTGCATCGAAGTCGAGTTGCAGAAGTTCGTCCTGCGCTGCTGCTGCCTGATCCCGTTTCGGTATCCGGCTGCTTCTGATTTTCTGCGTTCTTCGTTCCGAAATGGAGCACAGAAAAAGCAGCGCCATGCCCCATCCGGCTTTTTACAGAAAATCATGAACCGTTTCCAGCAGAGCGAGCAGCACTGGCATGACGGCAAGGAC
>VOFC01002923.1_pt1 | contig 36927 bp, 76 predicted proteins | sample 5384161 | NCBI WGS metagenome assembly VOFC01 (sample SAMN12384722, study PRJNA508395) | human gut metagenome | isolation source: healthy gut B | host: Homo sapiens | reverse complement strand
CACCATTCAAAATCACACGGCCTAAGAAAGCATTTACTTCAAAATTTTTCAGCTGTAATTTGCCGTCCTCGTAAGTATATAACCCATCAACACTATTAAACAGTTTTGCTTAGCCGCACTACCGTCACTAGCATGGACTTCACCATAAACATAAGGATGATTGATCGTTCCCTGAAAAGTCATAATATTATCCAGATTACCTGTAACAGGAGCAGTCGGAGCAACAAAGTTTGCATTAAAGGCTCTATACGTACACCCTTTGTTTCAATATCCATATTAAAAATACGGTTCAGCTTTTATTTAAATCAATGCTACCGTTAACAATATGCTCACCCCTGCCGAGCATATTGGCAATAAAAGTCTTTTATCTCCAGAATATTGTTTTTTCAAGCTGATAGAGCCATGTGCTTTTTAATCTTCTGATTTAAGAAATCAACATTAGTTAATTGCACAATGCTAGAAAATTCAGGTGCTTTGATAGTCCCGCCAACATGAAATCCAGTAGAACATAAACCGCTACCTTGTTGACCTGTAGCAATATCTAAATAGGATTAATGGGAAATTGACCATGCGGACCATCTAAAATTTAATTCACCATCTTTAGCCACAGTACCCTTAGCCATTAAACTGCCATCATCATCAGATAAAGCACTAAAGCTATCAATATTTAACCCATTATCGTTGATATATCCATCTAATGTAACTTGATTAATTTTAAATCATGCCATGCCAAATTCAATATCTGTGTTGCAGCTGTACAGCTATCCTATCCTCATGCATTTTGGCAGTTAATGCTAATTGACCACTGACATGAATATCATTTTTATATCATCATTTAAGGCATAGGTAACATTAACCAATTCAGCATCAGCCGTCAGACCTTTTTTTTAAATCAGCAGTCGCATTAAAGCCGACTTTACCGCCGCCATATTCCATAGCAAAGATCATGAATAATTAATGTATGCTTATCGCCTTCTACAGGAATTGTCAAATTTTGAATCGTATATCCTGGCATAAGCTAATTTAGGTGCAGTAAGTTTACCTTCGCCTTTAATATTCTCTAAATCATTTAAATCAGCTTCGCCCTCTAACAGGACCTGCTGTTCATCAACTCGTACCGCAAACTTATTCAACGACACAAGATTTTTATTAGCCTTAACTGTACCATCTAATTTTATCTTATGTAATTCGCCACTAGCTTCTGCTTCAGCCTGCACAGATTTTATTTCGACAGCGCCGGAAATTTCCAGCTTATCTTTTTTCTTTTCGTATAAAACATTAATCTCGCCTAAGCCACCCTGTAATTTTGCAAAAGCGAAGATATTGCTCTGCTAAAGGAGCATACGCCTTCAAATCAAGTTTATCACCCTTTTAAGGTTAATTTTCCTTCGCCTTGCATATTAACTAAAACCAGTAAGCTTTAAACGATCCACACCGCTGACTATCTGTAAATCAGCTGCAAAATTAGATTCGCACCGCCATTGATATTACCATTAATGATAAAATTCCAATGTCCTTCAGGCATCGTAATCTTTAAATTAGCATCAGTAACCTCTAACAAGCCATAGAACGGAGTTTTGGATCAATCAGATGGTTTTAATAAATGCTTTGCATATTCCATTTTTTATTGTCATCCATAGTCAGATAAGCCTGCGGACGCATTAATTCGATACGGCTTACTGCTTTCGCCGGATTATCTAACGCCAGCCACGGGCGGAAATGAACTACAGTACGAGGTAATTCAGCAACTCGTTCACCGTTGTTATCTTTAATAGTTACATCAGTAATTTCGGCACTAAGGCCACCATTCCAAGTAAGATTACCGATAGAAACACTACCGTTAATATATTCCGGTGCCATCTCCTCAATTTTGCGGATTTGACGTATATATTTAGGCATAACAGTATGTACTAAAAAAACATAGCCTGTCTGCCAAGATGATAAATAAAATTCGATAAATTGTAGATATTTTTTCATAGCAACTCCACCAAGAACTTCTCTTTTGTCCAATAATTAAAGTCATAAATATTTTGTCTAATAAATATACTTAGACTTTTATTTATTCGACATAAAGTAAAAACCTCCTTTAGTGCACAAAATTTTTCATTTATTATAAAAAGACCGATAAAGCATTGCTCTATCGGTCCTCATCTAAAATATTTATTTAGCTTGTTCAGCAATTGCCTCTTGTGCAGGAGCTTGTGCTTCTTCAGCAGTCGGCGCCGCTGTCTCAGCAGGTGCTTGTTCTGCCTTTTCAGTATTCTCTTCTTCTACAGGTTCTACATTAACCTTAGTCGGAAAAGCCATTGGTACACCGATAGCGGTTTCAAAGCTGTTTTAGAGGTATTATAATCATACAGTGCTTGCAGATAGTTGGTTTTAGCATTAGTTAAAGCAACCTGTGCGTCCAATACATCGGTATTAGTACCTACACCATTCATATAACGCAGCTGTGCGATACGATAATCTTCTTCTGCTTGAGAAACAGCCAGTTTAGTAGTATCAATACGTTTTTCTGCTTCACGCAGACCCAGATAGTTGGAGCGTACATCTAAGTTTACAGCATCCACTGTATCTCTGTAGGTTTCATGAGCTTTAGCTAAATCAGCTTCGGCACCATGGATATGAGATTGAGTAACACCGGTATCAAAAATGTTCATGCTGACATTTACACCAACACCCCAATTTCCATTGTCATCACCAGGCCAACTTTCACTACTCCAAGCTTGGCTTGCACTGGCAACAACTTGTGGCATATGACCGGAAATTGCTACACGCAACGCACCTTTAGCGACCTCTACATTCTGTGCGGCTTGTTTCAGCTCCGACGATGTTCTGCGGCGATAATCCAAGCAGTACGGTAAATCATTTTCATAAGTAGTATATACCAAAAAGATTATCTAATTTTAATTGAGTGTCCATCGGCAAACCGACTACTTTATTCAGGTTAGCCTCGGCAATTTGATAAGCATTTTCTGCTTGAATCAGATTTTTGCTTAGCATTAGCCAATTCAACTTCACTGCGCAGTACGTCGGCTTTAGCAACAACACCTACATCATATTGAGCTTTTTTACGTTCTTTAAATGATCAGTCAGGCGAGTAACAGATTCTTCGCTTAATTTTTGCATATTATCAGCTTGCAAAGATATTGAAGTAACTATTGGTAACAGTAGAACGCATATCGTTATATGCTTTTTGTACTCCTCTTCAGCAAACAAATAACCTGCTTTGGCTTTGCTTAATCATACCACTTAATTTACCGCCGGTATAAATAGGTAGGGTAGCAGTTATGGCATTAGTATGGTTATTATGAATGTTTTGCTGAATTCGCCAGTAGGAATACCAGTTACTTTACTGATAACAGGCATTTCATCATCTAAGCCACTACGTTGAGATTGATGAGTTGCAGTAATCGCAATACCACGACTTTGACGTGCGGCATTATATGCGGCACGGGCACTATCGCGACCATAACCTGCAATGCTAATAGCAGGGTTAGTATCGAATGCACGTTGCATAGCTTCATCTAAATTAAGTTCTACAGTTTCACCTGCGAAAGCAGATTGGCTAAGGAGCATAGTCACAGCTGCAGAAAGTACTAATAAACGTTTATTTAATGTATGTTTAATCATTTGAGAACCTCCATTCCGCTTCTGACTAATCAGTCAGTATAAAAATTATACTTTTTTTTTTTTTATGCTATATGTCAAATAAATTTTTCTAACTTAGCAAATTTCCTTTTTACTATACATGAATAAAATTAGAAATACGTCCTTACGCCAGCATAAGCATCACTACTGTCACCACGTACATCCATAGATTCACCATAAAGCGATAGATTATCACTTAAATGCCATTCACCACCAACGCGAACTTTCGTATCATCGAAATCATATAGTTGAGAATAAACACTAAAAGATTTACCAAAATCATAACTCAAGCCAACACCAAAATCACCTTGCATAGCTCCCCATACTCAGCCCAGTATTGCCTATTTTATGACCGAGAATAAAAATCAAATTTATTTTCATTGCCCAAATCATAACCACCTAAATACAAGTAATCATTGTCGCTAGGTTTCAAAGTTAAACTAAATTGCTACGCCAATCACTATCTTTTAAACTGGTGCTAAATTCAGCTAACCTCAGCCATCTGCTAGTGTTCCTAAGATTTTATTAGCATGAGCACTGGTTTCTTTAACATTAACTAATGTTTCCTTTAAAGGATTCATTTAGTAGCAGGATCTTGGGCTACCCCCTCCAGCACCTGTACGATATTTTCCAGGCGGGGCACTTTGGTGCCCATATGTTCTACCATTCTTGCTACATTTCGGCCAGTTTGTCCATTATCTACCGAAGCAGTAATACTTTCAATATGTGCTGCCGTTTTATTCATTCTCTGGCTGAGCTCATTCATTTGATGAAGCATATTGTTGATATCCTGCTGATTGTTAACAGCAGTTTCCGCCATAACTCTGGTAAAAGTATTCATATTTTCTCAGAAATAGCATGCATGTTTTTAAGCCGTCTTTCATTGATTCCTGTACTTCTTTATCACCAAAAACGTTTTTCAAAAGCACTGGCGATATTATCAACACGCTTCATCAAATCTCCCGAATTAGCAAAGAATTCTTCCATGCCACCACCTGGGATGCCTTTAAGGTACTGTCTTCAGCAATAAAAGCTGACCAAGATTCCAGCAGGCGGTACTACATTGACAAATTTTCGCCCATAATACCATCAGCGAAATGGTAAATATTGCCCTTGAGGAATCTTAATATCATCATCAATTTCCCACAACAACAGCAACCTTACCAGGCTTTACCTGAATATCTTTAACCGTACCCACATTAACACCGGCATAACGTACCATGTCCTGGCATCAACCCACTGACACGTGGATAATCTATATACAGCTTATAGCCGTTTTTACCAAAAGAAAAGGCTCCCATAAGGTGATAATGCCTGCTAAAACTACAGCACCGCCAATGGCAAAGAGGGCACCTACCTTAACCACTGCGCCCATCTTATTCCCTCCTCACTTTCCATTTCCCTGTCCGTTAATAAAGGCCTTTTACAAGGATTCCTGACTATTTTTTATCTCTCAACTGTTCCCCAGTTGTACTATTTTCCCCTTATAGAGCATAGCAATACGATCAGTCGCATAATAAGCAGAAGCCATATCATGAGTAACAAGAACAGAAGAAACACCAAGCTTTTGTTGTGTTTGCGAATCAAACGACTGATAGTCATGGTCATAACCGAGGATCGAGGCCTGATGTCGGTTCATCATAGAAAACCATTTGTGGCTGCATTGCCTAAAGCTCTAGCCAAGCCTACACGCTTTTTCATACCACCTGATAACTCTGAAGGCAGCATGGACTGAGTTCCTGGCATACCTACCAAATCTAACAGAATTCCTACACGTCGTTGAATTTCGTCCTCATCTAATTGAAAATGACGACGTAGGCCGAAAGCTACATTTTTCACCTACTGTCAGAAAGTCAAATAATGCCGGAATATTGAAAGACTACACCCATATGCTTGCGTAAAGCCGTCCCATTCCTCTTCAGTAAAAGCATTAGTTTCTTGATTATCAATAATCACATCTGCCTGCTGTAGGCTGTAGTAAGCCCGTCAGAACTTTAATAACCGTACTTTTTACCTGTACCTGACGGACCGATAATTGCTAATGTTTCTCCAGGCATAACGTCAAAGTTTACATCATTAAGAACTTCCTTAGCTCCAAACGCAATTTTTAGTTGTCGAACTTTAATCATAGGCTCTATATTGTTCATTCAACAAACTCCTTACACATAAATCACGATGGATAAGAAATAATTAAAAATAAAAATCAAGATAATGGACAGTACTACAGATGCAGTAGTTGCTAAACCTTACACCCTCTGCACCATTAGGTGCATTGAGTCCTTTTATAGCAACCTACGATAGCAATAATAGCACCAAAGAAACAGCTTTTAATCATACCGCCGAATACGTCATAAAAATCCGCTAAAGTTCTGATAGAATTGGCGTATGTAAAGGTACCGATTCCAGCATAATAATGAGCTACTATCCAACCACCGATATTGCCGATAAAATTAGCGAAACCACTAAAAAGCGGCATCATTAAAACCATAGCTATAAAACGCGGTGCAACCAAAAAGCTTACAGGATTCGCAGCCATAACACGTAAAGCATCAATCTGCTCTGTAACCTTCATCGTGCCTAATTCAGCTGCGATGGCTGCACCGATACGACCTGCCACAACAACACCGACTAAAACAGGTACCAATTCGCGGGCCATAGCAATAGCAACAATACCACCTACAGAAGCAGAAGCACCCAAACATACAAATTCTTTAGCGGTCTGCACAGAAAATACCATGCCTGTACAAAGAATCGTCATTAAAACGATTGGCAAAGAGTCCGCACCCAAAAGTGCCATCTGTCTGATGACCTCGTTGGTAGATGCTTCTTTCAAGCGACGCGTTGCAGCCAAAAACAATAGTGTCATACGCCCACTGACGAGGCAAAAAGCCATTATTCTTTTTCCTAATGCTTCGCAGAGTTTTTTCACCATAATTACACCTTTATATTTTTATAGATTTTATTATACTCCAAAAATATGACATTTATATGTCACAGTTAAATTTTACTTTTTCTACCTTCAAAGATAATTCAGCTTCTCCGTCTACGATAAAATCACAAAGAGTTTTTTGTTTAAACGGAGAACCCTGCAACATACCTGCTAAGCCTGCATCGTTCTGTACTTCATCAGGGTTAAAATGAGTCGCTGCTACGTCAACAATAATTTCATTATTGCGATCAGCATCATTTACGCTTTTCACGAAATCACTTAAGGTACGACGAGTATCTTTTTTTTCTGTGCCGGTACTCCCTCATCCTTTTTGCTTTACGTAATAAATTCATTACCCAAGCCATGCTGCTACCGCCACGCACATTCAATGCTAGCTGACCACCCGGATGATCCTTAGGCACTTTAAAATACACTGTTTTAGTAAATTCTTCACCACGATACGGCTTCAAGGTTACTTCAATAGCTACCTTTTCTCCAGGCTTTACTGGTTTATTTTTTGTACGTAATGATTGAATTTCTGCAACCTGCACATCCTCGCTGATTTGTGCATCAACGTTAATTCCATATATATCTACATGCTCAAATTTATTCTGCATAAGAATAGTCAAAGCTTCGCTTAATTCACCACTGACATTTTTCAACAGTGCATCATTCGAGTAAAACATATTCTCTCTATCAATGGTCAGAGGTTTTTTATTACTATCCACACCTGTAATAGTAAAATGCATTCTAGCAGTACCACCACCTGCACGATCAACAGTCTTGCTTAAAGTGTTAACAACAGCGGCATCAATAACAGTCGGCAACAATTTTTCATCCTCTGCTACTTGTACACGAACACTACTGCTTTGACCACGATTACTATCGTTAGCAGTAACGAAAACCGGAATAGTGGTCGGTAATACACCCTCGCTACCGCCAATGCCACTGCTACGGTCCTGATTAAAAGCAACCGATTGCTTCACCGATATTACCTACCTTATAGCCGCTTTGCAAGTTAGGCACAACGCCTAGAACCCAAGCCTTATTCATAAAGAAGTTACTATTACCTCTTTTTGCATAAACTGATGACCAAAGGCCAAAACATGTCCCGCATCATCAGTCCAAGTAACAGTGCCTAAAGCACCTAAGTTCATATCACCATGCATTACAGCAATACCTACTGCACTACCCGGCTCTAATGCTTTCACGCTGGAACTGCCTACACCACCACTGGATACAGCATTTAAGCCGAAGGGAGCAAGTTTTTCCTGCAAATATTGAAAACCATAATCAGTAAAACCACCTGCCATCAAAGAAGTTCCTTTAGGCACCCATCCCTCAGGCGACTCGCGCGGTTCGTCAAGCAGAGGTAACATTTTACCGATAGGAGTTAAAAAGCAATAACGGGAATCGTTAAATACCTTGCCAAATGCTACTGCACCTACCAGTCGTCCATCAACATAAACAGGACTACCGCTCATACCTTGAGCTACACCGCCAACCTTATCAATCAAATCGCCATATAAACGTACAAAAAATACTATAGCCTGTAGCTTCATTACCAGTTACACCTAAAATTTCTACGTTAAACTCTTCAATGGTATCGCCACTGATAACTGTTTTACCAATACCCTGCATACCAGGCTTCAGATCACGCACAGGCATCAAAGGAATATTTGCGGTTAGCCGCTGTCATCAGTTGACAGCATAAAAAAGTAATGCCAAAAGAAAAACTCTCATCTGTACTCCTACTTCTTCTACTTTCTATCTATTGCTTGTAAATACCGCAAAACCGGCGGGAAATTCCTCGCCGGCTGCTTATTTTATTCACTAATTTTTGCTACAACTTGCTGTGGCACAATATTTTGTCCAGGCTGTACAAGCACCTGAGTCACATGACCTGATGTTGTTGCACGGGCTGCGGCAATATTACTACCTGCCAGAGACTTAACATTAACAAGCACATCACCCTGCTTTACTACAGCACCTTCGGTAACAAGACCATCAGCAACTACAGTACCGCTGACAACAGCATGCTGATCGAGTTATAGCGGACAGCCAATGGTAAACATGCTTAAAGCTCCGACCACTGCTAAAGCGAGCAATCAAAAGTTTTTTCTTTGCCATTTGCTTTTACCTCCTATCTAACACAATTGCATATAAAATAAATATTTACCGTTTATAATTAAACAAGTAACAATATAATAGACTGATTAGTCTATCTTACTATTTATTAATTATACAGCCTGCTACTTCTTTTTGACAAGCAGTTCACCATTTTGTAAATAATCCCAAACCTATGCTTACAAGGCGTTCTCTACCATCGGAAGGATTATTAACAATCTTACCGTTAACAGACATAACGCTACTTGTCGCCGCCATCAAAATTAACAGCGTCAACAGCACCTAAGCGCAATAAATATTGTGCTAATTCCGGTAAAGTTAAACCAGAGGAAGTATTACTACGACCATCAACAACTAACATCATTAGTGTACCATCGCGTTTTAACGCAACAGCAGTTCTCGGTGCACGTCCTTTAGCAATATCAGGAGCAATATTCTCTTCAACTGTTCGTACATTAACTTTCCCGTTTTGCAACAGCAGAGGACCACCACTAACTACTGTTTCGGCAAAGATCAGCAGCGATGTTTCCTAAGCTTTCATCTAGATTTACTTTTATCACCGACACGTAGCATTGCCATCGCGAGCACTTGCTCCATGACCGGAAACGACTACTGTACCAGGTTCAATAGACATATTTCCGGCAGTCGATACTGCTGCCAATGATTATTTTTTATTTTTATTTCTCGGCCAAAATTATTGGTTTTAGTCGAAGGAGCGTAAAAGAATTATATACTACTAAATCAGCAATACGGACTCTATTCATGCCTTTAATCTTCAAAGTACGTCCTCCAGGCATTTGCTAATATCCCAGTATACGCAACATCTTGTAAAATCATAGGTTTACCTGCTTGCATACCAAAAACTTGCTACGAGGCTGACTATCCGCAGCTTCATCATTTTATTTTGGTTACGAATACTACCAATAACCCAACCATCAGTATCAAAATAAGAAGCATTAATAGCTGCCGGTATTTTTCGTTGAGCTGCTTTTGTTTAGCTACACTTCCACGTCCATTATAGGTACCGGCAAAGAGAAAACGGCGGAAGAAGGTGTATGGTGCATTAGAGCTACGGAAACAAGATACGCCTTAATCTGTTTACCATTCATCTCATCTTGCATATAAGTATAAGTAACACCTTGTGCTACAGGACTAGTCTGCTTAATGATATTAATACGGAAAATATCTACTACTAAACGATTAGGTCCCTTCAGCTGATAAATTTTATATTGGCAATCTTTTTTTAAATCAATTTGCAGTTTGGAAGCACAGCCCATTAGGCACCAACTTAATGCTTTTAATCGCCATATCATTAATTTTCGCCTGTTGTTTTTGGACACTGCTGTCTGGCATATTTACAGTCAGTTTTAATCCATTTTTATCCTGCTTATAAGTAATAGGAGCTTTTACTATCCAAAAAACAATACGTACTCTAGCCGGACTAACACTAGTACGCATATTATTAATTGGTGCAGCGTCTGCAACTAAAGTAAATGCAACTAAGGAACAAACAAGTAAACCACTTAAAATTGTTTTTATAATTCATTTTAACACCTTTATCTTTTAAGAATAAAAATACACAGCATAAGCTGTGTATTTTCAATAAACTATATCAATTTACACTACATCAAGCATCTAGGTTAGAAGCAGTATAAACAGTACCAGGATGCGCCTTTTATCTAAATTCTCCAAAGCTTTACTAGTACCAAGAGCTACACATGCCAAAGGTTCTTCAGCAATATGCGTAGTAATACCTTGTTTCTTTCTGCATGATTTCTGCTAAACTGTCAAGCAAAGCACCGCCGCCAGTCATATAAATACCATTATCAACTATATCAGCGACTAATTCCGGCGGACATTTCTCTAAAACACTACGAACAGTAGAAATCAAGGATGATACAGAATCTTCCAAAGCTGTACGACATTCTTCACTGCCGACGCTAAAGGTAGTAGGCAGACCAGTAACCAAATCACGGCCACGTACGGAAATAGACTCATTGCGACCGTTAGGAGAAACAGTAGCAACATTAATTTTAATTTCTTCAGCAGTTCTTTCGCCAATCAGAACATTATGCACTTTTAACATGACGTACAATTGCTTCATCAAAATGGTCGCCGCCGATACGGATAGAAGAATCTACAACAATACCACCCAGGCTCAGAACAGCAATATCAGTAGTACCACCGCCGATATCAACAAACCATGTTGCCGCTGGCGGTACAGAAATATCAATACCAGCACCTAAAGCAGCGCCAAAGGCTCTTTCAATGAGATAGGGTTTTAGAAGCACCGCCTTGAGTAGTCGCTTCCATAACAGCACGTTTTTCTACAGAAGTGATACCTATAGGTACACAGGTCATAACACGCGGTTTAAAAAACAGGCTTTTGCCTGCTACTTTTTCAATAACATAAGCCAATAATTTTTGTGTTACTGTATAGTTAGCAATTACGCCTTCTTTTAAAGGACGAATAGCCACAATGCTTCCCGGAGAACGGCCTAGCATTTCACGAGCATCGTCGCCGACAGCTAAAACCTTATTACGAACTTTATCAATTGCTACAACACTTGGCTCCTTCAACACAACACCCTTGCCTTTAACAAAAAACAAGGATATTAGCAGTACCAAGGTCGATGCCTATATCCATACTTTTATAACATTCTTAAACTCCTATTTTACAAAAATCAGAAATAGCTTATTGCATTTCCATACGTTGAATATCTGCACCTAATTTAGTCAGCTTATCAACAATGTTTTTTCATAACCACGATCTATATGATGCAAATCACCGATATAGGTAATACCTTCAGCAACTAAGCCTGCTAAAATCATTGCTTTGCACCTGCACGCAGGTCTGTAGCACGAACATCACATCCAGTCAGCTTACATGGACCATCAATAACTGCACTGCGACCTTCAGTGGTAATACGAGCACCCATACGGTTCAGCTCTACTACATGCATAAAGCGATTTTCAAAAACAGTTTCAGTAACCTTGCTACGGCCTTCGAAACAACCATCATAGCCATCATCTGTGCCTGCATATCTGTAGGAAAACCAGGATACGGCAAAGTTTTAATATCGACAGCTTTTAAAACCTCGGGACCGACAACACGTACTTTATCAATATCTTCTTCAACAATCGCACCTGCTTCACGCAGCAATCAAAGGCTTCTGATGCTCCGGCAGTACGTTTTCTACGACAATGTCACCGCCGGTCATAGCAAAGCAGAATCATGTAAGTACCTGCTTCGATACGATCAGGAATAATTGTATAATCAGCACCATGCAGTTTTTCTACGCCTTCAATACGAATTGTATCAGTACCTGCGCCACGGATTTTAGCGCCCATTTTGTTTAAATAGTTTGCTAAATCGACAATTTCCGGTTCCTCAGCAGCATTTTCCAAAACAGTAGTGCCTTCAGCAAGTGCTGCAGCCATCATAATATTTTCGGTAGCACCAACGCTGGGGAAATCAAAATAAATGCTAGTGCCCTTTAAACCGTTCGGAGCACTTGCTTCGATGTAGCCATGACCCTGTTCGATTTTTTACACCTAAAGCTTCAAAACCTTTCAAGTGGATATCAATCGGACGGGCACCGATAGCACAACCACCAGGCATAGAAATTTTGCTTTACCGATACGGGCTAATAAAGGACCCATAACCAGGAAGGACGCACGCATAGTACGCACTAGCTCATAAGGAGCTTCATAGGAAGTAATTTCGCTGCTATCAATATCCAAAACATTAGTTTCCTGACAAGCAACCTTCAATCCCAGACATTTTAATACTTCACTTATGGTATGTACATCTTCCAGCATAGAACTTCATCTAAATGACTAGGAGTAGTTCCCAAAATGGAAGCAAAGAATAATCGCCAATACTGCATTCTTCGCACCCCTGGTTTTTACCGTACCAACCAGACGGTTGCCGCCTTTTTAACAATTAGCTTTTCCAAAATATTCTCCTGTATATGCGAAGCTAGATTAAATTTAGATATTTTTATTTTATTATTACGACCGGCTGGATTCAATCTCATAAACACAGAAAAGCCGGCAAAAATCTCCGGCTTAGAAATTAATCCGCTGGCGGTCTGCGAGAATATTATAATAAGTCTCTTTTTCCATCAGCTCGACGAATTGCTTTCTTCGCGTCCTCATCTGCACATTCCGCTAAACGTTTACGCAGAAATGCAATATCCTCCTTGAGCATGAGCATTTTATTACCAGCAAGGCTCTCAATAATGTCAGCCATCTCACACTCCTCCTTTTTACTATTATAGAATACTATAAGCAAGTATTTTATGCAAGTCTTAAACTGTGACAATAGGAAAGTTAGCATAATGGCACATTTTAAATAAAAAGACTCCGTCCCAAATTGGGACAGAGTCTTTAAATTTGTATTGTCTTGAATGCTTCTATGCTTTTATGAGCTAAGACGCAGACGAGCCATTGCTCTTTTAATGCACGTTCAGCACGAGCAGAGTCGACATCAGCACTTTTAGAAGCCAGACGTTGTTCTGCACGTTCTTTGGCTGCAGTTGCACGAGCAGTATCAATATCTGCACCAGCTTCAGCAATAGTTGCTAAAACAGTACATTTATTGTCTTTCATTTCCAGAAAACCGCCGCAAACAGCAAATTCCATATCGGTACCGTCGGTGAACTCAATTTTCATCGGAGAGATGTCCAGAGTTGCGATAATCGGCATATGTCTTGCTTTAATACCTAAGTTGCCGGACAGTGCACGGAAGCCAACATAAGTTACATTTTCAGCAGAAAAAGCATTTTATCCGGAGGACAATTTCAAATGTAAAAGGTGTAGCCATTATTAATCCTTCATAGTTGCAGCCTTGGCAACAGCGTCATCAATGGTACCAACCATGTAGAAAGCACCTTCAGGCAGATCATCATGTTTGCCTTCCAGAATTTCTTTGAAGCCGCGGATGGTTTCTTTCAGAGGAACATATTGGCCGGGGGTACCGGTAAATTGTTCAGCAACGAAGAATGCCTGGCTGAGGAATTTTTTGAATTTTTACGAGCACGGGCAACAGTTACTTTGTCCTCTTCGCTCAATTCTTCCATACCAAGAATTGCGATGATATCTTGCAATTCTTTATAACGTTGCAGGATAGCTTGAACGCCACGAGCAACATGATAATGCTCTTCACCGATTACCAGCGGATCCAGGATACGGCTGGTGGAGTCGAGCGGGTCAACTGCCGGATAAATACCAAGCTCTGCGATTTGACGAGAAAGTACGGTGGTTGCATCCAAGTGAGCGAAGGTGCCTGCCGGAGCCGGGTCAGTCAAGTCATCCGCAGGTACATATACAGCCTGTACGGAAGTGATAGAACCGGTTTTGGTAGAAGTAATACGCTCTTGCAGTGCGCCGATATCGTTTGCCAAGGTAGGTTGGTAACCTACTGCAGAAGGCATACGACCGAGCAATGCGGATACTTCGAACCAGCCTGAATGAAACGGAAAATGTTATCGATAAAGAGCAATACGTCTTGGCCGCCAACATCACGGAAGTATTCTGCCATGGTCAGACCAGTCAAACCAACACGCATACGTGCTCCAGGGGGTTCGTTCATCTGGCCGTAAACAAGAGCGGTCTTGTTGATAACGCCGGATTCTTTCATTTCGCCCCACGCATCGTTGCCTTCACGAGTACGTTCGCCAACGCCTGCGAATACGGAATAACCACCGTGAGCAGTAGCAATGTTATGGATAAGCTCCATAATAATAACGGTTTTACCTACACCAGCACCGCCGAACAGACCAATTTTACCGCCCATAGCATACGGAGCGATTAAGTCTACGACTTTTAATGCCGGTTTCCAAAATTTTAGTAGATGTTGCTTGTTGATCGAAGCTCGGAGCCGGTCTATGAATAGGCCAGTGATCAGCGCTTCAACCGGAGTATCGTCATGGTCAACAGTTTCGCCGAGCACGTTGAAGATACGACCCAGAACACCAGGGCCTACCGGTACGCTGATAGGAGCACCGGTATCAACAGCTTCCATGCCACGAACCAAGCCGTCGGTGGAGCTCATTGCAACCGCACGGACTACATTGTAGCCGATATGCTGCATAACTTCACAGGTAAGGTGAATTTTCTACTTTACCATCGTCAGTTGTACCATCGATTTTGATAGCGTTCAGGATTGCAGGCATGCTCTTCGCGGGGAACTCGATGTCGATAACAGGGCCAACAACTTGTACTATTCTACCAGTATTCAAGGTTTTAGCCTCCCTACGAATTAATTCAAATTAGTTTTGAGACTGTTTCAAAGCTTCTACGCCGCCAACGATTTCGTTAAGCTCACGGGTAATGGAAGCCTGGCGTGCCTTATTGTAAGACAGCTCCAGGTTTTGTACCAGTTTTGCGGCGTTGTCAGTTGCAGAAGACATTGCAGTCATACGAGAACCTAATTCACTGGCAGCAGATTGTACCAGAGCAAATAAACTACGGTTTCCAAATACTTAGGAGCAAGTACTTGTAAAGTTTCGTCTTCGCTAGGTTCAAAGATAAATGAAGCACTTGCTTTGCCTTTTTCTTAACAGGAGGCTCTACCGGCAGAATTTTTTCGCAGGTAGGAGTCTGGGACAAAGCAGTTTTAAAGATTGTATATACAATACGCAGTTCATCAAAATGCTCATCAGCACCAAAATTGCAATTGCTTTGAGCAATTTCAGCAAAGTTAGCATATGTAGGTCTGTCAGAATAACCGAAATGTGCACTCAATACTTTATAACCACGGCGGTTGAAGAAATCTCTTGCCTTACGGCCACTGGTAATAACGACAACTTCGTCATCACAAGCAGAAATTTCAGCCACAGCTAATTTCAGAGCATTGGAGCTATATGCACCAGCCAGACCTTTATCAGAGGCGAGTACCAGATAACCAACTTTTTTTAACTTCACGATGTTGAAGCGCGGGTGTTTTTTTTGGCACTAAGGCCTGCAAGAATGCTCGGATCGCTCACAACGCTGGATAACACTTCTTTGATCTTGATAGCATAAGGACGGCTAGCAGCAGCCTTTTTCTTGAGCACGTCTAAGACGAGCAGCAGCAGAACCATCTTCATAGCTTTAGTGATCTTACCGATGTTACCTACGCTTTTCATGTGGCGATGAATCTCGCGTGCAGTTGCCATCAGTTAATCACCTGCCTTCACTGGATACAAAGGTTTCCTTTGAACTCGGCGATAGCTTTCTTCAATGCTTCTTCATTTTCGTCAGTGATTTTCTTAGCGCTGAGGATGTCTGCACCAACTTCAGGATGGTTTGCAGCCATGAATTCCAGGAATTCTTTTTTCGCAGCGAGTTACGTCTTTAACTGCTACGTCATCCAGGTAACCTTTAGTGCCAAGGTAAATTGCCATAACTTGTTTTTCAACAGACAGCGGGCTGTATTGGCCTTGTTTCAGAACTTCGGTCAGACGTTGACCACGGTCCAATTGAGCTTTGGTAGCTTTATCAAGGTCAGAAGCAAACTGAGCAAAATGCTTGCCAGTTCGCGGAATTGTGCCAAATCCAGACGTAAAGTACCAGCTACTTGCTTCATAGCTTTAATCTGAGCAAAGACCACCTACACGAGATACGGACAGACCGGAGTTAATAGCCGGACGGATACCTGCGTAGAATAATTCAGATTCCAAGAAGATCTGACCGTCAGTAATGGAAATTACGTTGGTCGGAATGAATCCGCCTACGTCACCTGCCAGAGTTTCGATGATAGGCAGAGCAGTAATAGAACCGCCTTTCAGTTCATCGTTCAGACGAGCAGCGCGTTCCAACAGACGGGAATGCAAGTAGAATACGTCACCAGGGTAAGCTTCACGTCCTGGCGGACGGCGGAGCAAGGGACATTGCACGATATGCAACAGCGTGTTTGGACAGGTCGTCGTATACGCACAGAACGTCTTTTGCCTTGATCCATGAAGTATTCAGCCATGGTTACGCCAGCATACGGAGCCAGATATTGCAGCGGAGCGGAGTCAGCAGCAGTAGCAGCTACGATAATGGTATATTCCATAGCACCGTGTTGTTCCAAAGTACGAACAATACGAGCAATAGTAGAAGCTTTTTTGGCCGATAGCTACATAAATGCAGATAACGCCTAAGCCTTTTTGGTTGATGATAGTATCGATTGCAACAGCGGTTTTTACCAGTACCACGGTCACCGATGATTAATTCACGCTGACCACGTCCGATAGGAACCAATGCGTCGATACATTTAATACCGGTTTGCAACGGGGTATCAACCGGTTGACGGTCTGCGATACCATGTGCAGGAGATTCAACCGGACGATGTGCAGCAGAACGATTTCGCCTTTGCCATCAATCGGGTTACCGATTGCGCTTACTACACGTCCCAGCAGGTTTTCACCAACAGGAACTTCCATGATGCGGCCGGTACGGCGAACGATGTCGCCTTCTTTAATTTTGGTTTCGCCACCCATTAATACGATACCAACGGAATCAGGGTTCAAGTTCAGAACCATGCCGGATACGTTATGGGGCATTTCAACCAATTCGCCAGCCATTGCGTTTTCATACCGATAACAGTTGCGATGCCGTCACCGATTTTTTCAACGATACCAACTTCTTCAAGGTCAGCATCCACTTTGTAATTCTCGAGCTTAGCGCTGAGAGCATCACCCATAGCTTCAGGTTTGGTGTATTCGTGAATGTCAATGCCATTCAGAGCTACTTCCATTTTTTTCAGCTTACGCAGAGCGGAAGCGTCATATACCTTATCGCCAACTTGTACGATGATGCCGCCGAGGATAGAAGGATCTACTTTCTTGTTTAAGAAAATTTTCGCGACCCAGTTTCTCGGTGAGAATTGCAGAAATGGATTGATACTCGTCGACAGTCAGTTTTTTGGCTGTAGTTACATTAACATCTAACAGTTCTTTAATAGAACCCAGATCAATTTTGAAGTCGGACAATTCTTGCTTCAATAAAGCAATATTTTCTTCACTCTTCATATTGTACCAATCACCTCCGAATACCGGCTCTTATCACACTGATTCGCAGTTCAGCAGATACTTTCCGGCCTAATAGGAAAGCGACAAAATAATTATTTCATAATAGAATCAACGATTTTGCCAGCCATTTGTTTTATCTTCTTCAGAACCTAATTTTTGTTCTACAATTTTGCTAGCGAAGAATCATGGACAGGTTAATAACTTGGACACGAATGTCGTCCATAGCTTTTTTTTTCTTTTCCATAGCGATTGCTTCTTTTTGCAGTTGCGACAACCTGATCTTGTTCAGCTTTGGTGTCAGCCATGATTTTATCATGAGCAGCTTGAGCAGTTTTACGTGCAGCATCAATAATAGCTTGAGCTTCTTGTTTAGCTTCAGCTAATTTAGCAAAGATATTCTGCTTTAACAGCTTCAGCATCAGTTTTTGCTTTTTCAGCTGCTTCCAAATCGCTTGCAATTTTATTCTTACGTTCATCCATAATTTTAACTACAGGTTTGTAAGCAAATTTTGCAAGGACAAAAACTAAAACTAAAAAGTTCAGGATTTGCGCGATAAGTGTCATATTAAAGTTAACCAATTATAGCACGCTCCTTTAGAAATCTTGCAAAATAAAATTATTTAATGAACGGGTTAGCGAATACCAGAACGATAGCGATTACATAGCACAGGATAGGCATGGATTCGATCAAGCCTACGCATACCAACATGTTGGTAAAGATTTTACCAGCTTCTTCCGGTTGACGAGCCATGGATTCAATAGATTTGCCGCACATATTACCGTTACCGATACCAGCGCCAGCGGCAGACCCAAGCATACAAGGCCTGCACCAATTACAGATGCGGCAGTAATGATTGCATTTTCAGACATTTGATTCATCCTTTCAAGTTAATATGACTTTTTAATTTACTAATCAGATTAGTGTTCGTCATGGCTAGCAAATGCCAGTGCATAGCTGCCAAAGACAAAATGGTAAAGATAAAGGCCTGAACAAAGCCAATGAACAAGCTGAACATTACCCAAAGTTCAGGAATAACCCATGGAGATAACTGATACAATACGATCAGCAAAATTTCGCCTGCCAGGATGTTACCAAAAAAGACGAAGAGCGATGGTCAGCGGTTTTAGTCACTGCATCTAACAGATGCAACGGCAGGAATGCCGGACTAGGACTGATAAAATGTTTAAAGTGGCCGATGCCTTGTTTCATCACGCCAACGACATATGCTGTAAACGCAATTAACAAAGAAAGCGCAAACCCGGTATTAATGTCATTGGTAGGTGAAGTCCAATGAACGCCAATTTGCGGAAGCAGAATACCCAGTTCGTTAGCTACCAGGATAAACATAAACAAGGTAACGATGAACGGTGCCATAAATTTACGGCCTTTAGTACACAAATTGTCTTGCATCAGACCATTCAAGAAATCAAGGATGATTTCCATAGCATTTTGCAGTCCGGACGGAACCATTTTCGGGTTCCTACAAACGAGAAGGAACAATACCAGAACAATTGCCATAGTTACCCAGGTCATGTACATGGTTTGCATGTTAACCTCACCTAAAAAGGTTGTTTGGGTAAGATAATGGATAATTTCTCCGGATTTTCTGCACCTTCAGTTCTGCCGCATTTCCCATTTTTACACACTCCTTTCTTCACGCCCTCTCATGATTATGTTGGTACGCGATAAATAATAAATTTAGAATAAAGAATATATGTATCAGAAGAAACCCTGCAAATGCACCATGCACTGCTAGTTTCATCTTTAACATCGCAATAATAAAAACTGCTGCTGCTGCCACACGGGCCCAGCGGAAACGTTTCATGATTTTCAGACCTTGCTTGGGAGCCTCTACATAGGGCAAAGCTTTCTTAATGCCCAAGAACAAAATGGACAGGTCAATAATACCTGCGAGCACTCCACATAAGACACCGTGTGCAAACGACGTTCTCAGTCCCAGCCATAACGGCAGAGCTATGACTAAAGCACAAAAAGGCAATTCGTGAAACAAATTTGCTACCACCGCTTTTTGGCAATGGAAGTTAAATCAAAGTTACTTTTCATTATCTTTTTTTTCTGTTCAGCATCCCGTGACAGAATGCTCTTCTGTATCAGATTGTAATATGTCATCACTAGTGAAATAATTGCCAATGCAATACAGATACCGCGCATAGTATGATTCCCTGTTTGAAAATAATTATCAAGCCAGTTACCACCAAAATACGCCAGCAGAAAATCAATCACTGCCATAAAGGCTAATGACGATACTGTAGCCAGTGCTTCCAGCATACGCATATGTTCCTTATCAGGAGTTTGTGTGCTCATGCTCATCACCACCGACATTAATTCACAAATTCAACAAATTTACTCTTTTAATTTTAATATTTTTCACAACTTTTGTCTATGCTTTTATGAGCAAATTCCGGTAAATTTTCTACCGCAAAGCCATTTTTGCCAAAATAGCCTTAATAATGCGCTCACAAGCACGTCCATCACCATACGGATTAGCGCCTCTGCCATGGAGCGATAATGTTCAGCGTCATCTAACAGCAGATTAGTTTCATGTAAAACATCTTCATAAGCAGTACCAACAAGTTTTACAGTACCGGCTTCAACAGCCTCCGGTCTTTCTGTAGTATCACGTAATACCAAAACAGGTTTTCCTAAAGCAGGCGCCTCTTCTTGAATTCCGTGCTATCAGTCAGAACGATGTCAACCTTAGCCATCAAATTAGCAAAAGGTTCATAATCCATCGGTTCGATCAGATGTACTCTATCTAAAGCACCCAACTCCTCGCGCACGATTTCACGTACTTTAGGATTTTTATGTACCGGGAAAATTGCTTCTACATCAGAATGTGTTTCCAAAACGCTTTTTAAAGCACGGTAAACATGACGCATCGGCTCACCTAAGTTTTCGCGGGATGGGTAGTCATAAGGGATCAGACGATTACCGGACGCAAACACCTTATTAAGCTCAGCGTCTTCAAATTTATAATCTTCGCGGACAGTAGTCTGCAAAGCATCAATAACAGTGTTACCGGTTACCAGAATATTTTTTTTCATCAACATTCTCACGCAAAGAGATTACCCTTGCTGGTAGAAGTCGGTGAAAAATGCATATCCGCAATAGAACCGGTCAATTTACGGTTCATTTCTTCCGGATACGGAGAATATTTATTACCGGTACGCAGGCCGGCTTCAACGTGACCTACAGGAATCTGTGCATAGAAAGCAGCTAAAGCACCGGCAAAGGTAGTAGTAGTATCACCATGTACCAAAACCATATCAGGCTTTGCTTCTTCCATAACATCCTTCAAACCCATCAATGCACGAGTAGTTACATCATACAAAGTTTGACCTGCAGTCATAATGTTCAAATCATAGTCGGGTTTGATACCAAATAAATCCAGAACCTGATCCAACATTTCACGATGTTGTGCAGTAACAGCAACAATCGGTTGGATGTATTCAGGATATTTACGCATCTCTAAAACTAACGGACACATTTTGATAGCTTCCGGACGAGTGCCGAAAACAGTCATTAATTTAATTTTTTTCCACGGCTCTTCCTCCCCTTTATCTGTCGTTCAGAATACCGATTTTTTTAGCACCAACAGCAACAGCCGTAATAATAACAGCAATGATAAGAGCTGCATAGAAGCCATCAACCTCAGCCCACAGCACTGCAAAGAATACCTAAAAACAGCAGTAATAGCATTACATCAACAGCACTGCTTGCTTTTGGTTCATACCCATAGCCAAGAGGCGATGATGCAGATGTCCTTTATCCGGTTGGAAAATCGGACGACCATTGCTGTAACGACGCATAATAGCAAAAAAGCTGTATCCATAATAGGCAATCCCAAAGCAATAGCAGGAACAATCAACGCTACTGTAGCAAAGCAGTTTTACTGCACCATAAACAGAAATTGCTGCCAACATATAACCAATGAACATACTGCCCGTATCACCCATAAAAATCGTCGCAGGATTAAAATTATAGCGTATAAAACCGATAATACTCACCGGCCAAAGCCGCAGTCATTACTGCAATATGATAATAGCCCATTTGTACAGCTACCAAAATAACCGTAATAGAAGCAATTGCAGATACACCTGCTGCCAAACCATCCAAAACCGTCAATCAGATTGACTACGTTAGTAAAGCTTATAACCCAGAAAATCGTCAACGGAATAGACAGAAGATCTAAATAAAAATAGCCGCCTAAAGGATTGTTGACCCATTCAATACGAATGTCGAAGAATACCAGCACACAGGCGTACCAAAATCTGCCCCAGCAGCTTTTTACTTTTTTGCAGGAAGCTGATATTTATCATCTAGTACACCTACAATTACTATCATCACTGTACCACCGATTAAAATACCGACAATATCCCAAGTCATCTCTAAGCTTGCCACCGCGGCAATCATAAATGCAATATAAATAGCAAGACCGCCAAGACGCGGCGATAATTTTTATGCACCTTGCGGTTATCAGGTTTATCAATCGCACCAATCTGAAATGCTAATTTTTTATATAAGGAGTCAAAACGTAGCTTACTAACGCAAAGAAGCAAAAAAGTGAAAACCATACGCACTTAACATTGATTTTTTCTCCACTCAAAAACGAACGCAAACAATCATATAACTTATGATAAAGATTTATCTTTTATATAGTATATCATTTTTGGCAGTAGCGTCAATATTTTTATTACAAAATTTACAAAAAAGTTGCTTTTTATGTCAAAATTTCACAATAATTGTTTTCTTTTAGGAATAAAGAAGGTGGATACATTTAATTATTTTCAAAGTCAAAAGCCGTATTTTGTACAGTGCAAAAAGTATTTTTCAATGTCAACCTATATTTTTTACATACACTTTCACAAATATGTCACTAACAATCCATTAAAGATAACATCTTTTAAACGAAAAATTTTACTTTCAGGCCTTTCATGCTAGAGTATATAAATTTTCTCACACAGTATATTATTTATGCTTTCTAGTGATATTAATTATTCTAAAATTCTATAACTTATAGCTTATATGAAAAAAGCCCTCCGAAATATTCGGAGGGCTTGATTTTCATTGAGCTGCTAACGGGATTTGAACCTGCGACCTACTGATTACGAATCAGTTGCTCTACCAGCTGAGCTATAGCAAAGATTGCAATTATGCTATTTTAAGACCACGGCAAAATGAAGACCAATTTGTCACAGTCCTAAAATATTAGCCTTCGTGTTCAGCTTCAGTAGCCGCTTTTAGCAGTGCCATTTCAGCTTTAGTACGACGTTTTCTTACTTTTTAGCACTATTGATGCCTGCTTTTTTAATTACCTTAGCCAATTCAGAGATAATGTGCAATTCATCAACAGAACAACCTTTGAACTAAATCAGACAATTCATTGCAGTAAATTTGTTCACTGCGATGAATATTATCACACACAAAAGCTCATCAACAGATACATCAAGCACTATTTGCAAGATGAATAATAGTAGGCAAGCCAAGCTTGGTGTTACCAGTTTCAATATTACTGATATGCGGAGTTGACAAGCCAGTCAATTTAGCGATATTGCCTTGAGTCAATCCCTTGCGTGCACGTGACGCCTTTATTCTCAAGCCAATAGCTTTGTAATCAATATCCAACTTCACTAGAGCTCTCCCCCTTCTCATTTTCAACTTCCTGTTGTAATAACATTACAATTATATCTAAAAAAACATTAAATAGCAAGTTTGATTGCCTGCTTTTTAGAAATAAGATAATATTTTTTCAAACAGCCTAAAACCCTTGCTTTACAAAGATTATATTATATTTACACGGTTTATTTTATTTTTTTGGGAATAGATAAAATCAAAACCGTAAAAATAATGCAGGCCATACCTAGTAAGTCAGGCAAAACCAGCCTAGTACCCAATAAAACGACTACAGCAATAATAGAAGCCAATGGTTCAGCACAAGAAATCAGGCTAGCTTTTGTAGGGCCAACAATCTTTAAGCCCTGGCAAATATAACCCGTAGCTAGCAATTGTTGCCCCCAGCACCAAATAACACATTGCTAAAACAGCATTTGTATCCCAATTACCCGGTGCAGAAAAAAAGGATTACGCCAAAATAATAAAAATAAGCCTGATAATAACTGACCCCAGCCAATAATAACACTGGCAGAATAACGCTTCAGCATTTCAATAGGTTTAATACTGTAATAAGCATAAGAAATTGCTGATAGTAAGCGATAATTAAGGCCTCCGGGGATAAAGCTAAGCTATCGATACTGCCATGAGTGGCAATCAGAAATACACCTAAAATTGCACCGACAATACCTAAAAGCTCCCTGCCCTCCGGACAGCGACGATTTTATAGCTGACCCACAGCATAACATAAATAGGTGCCATATATTGCAGTACTGTCGCCGTAGCAGCGTTGCACAGGCCGATAGTATAGTAAAATCCCAGCTGGGCACCTAATATGCCTAAAAACGAAAATTCGACAAGATCCCTCGGTGTTTCCCTTAATGCCTTAAAAACATTTTGTTTTTGCACCAAAGCGCCAAACGATAAGAATATCAGGCCACCTACTATTTGACGGATCACCAGCCATACAGAATCAGCTTGATGATATTCGTATAAGTATTGTCCGGCAACGCCGCCCATTCCCCAACAGGTAAGCGGCACCAATTATTAACTGTATACCCTTCAGCACAAAACTTCTCCCTTTCCCTTGTAGTGAAGATAAAACCCGAAAGTCTTACGACATTCGGGTTTTTATTCAACTAAATTTTTAGAGTGTAGCAATAAAAGTAAGCAATACTGCTTACCAAGACTGTTAAAGTAATCATCATAGGATGCTGCAATAGATGTACGGTAGTTTTCAGGATTATAGTGTGTACGTTTACGGAACGGTTTCGCATCCAAGAAATCCATAGGATTAGTAGTAAGTTCCATAAATTTCTCGTACAATACACGCCATGCACTACCAAGAGCGCCGCTCAATGCGCAGAACAGCGTTGTCAGTCTGTAAATAATGAAAGCAATCGGTTTGCGATAGAACCAATCAGTATCAAGCTGAGTGCTGTGTGCGACTCCATACGCGGCAGGAACATCATAAACGGAACCATAGTAACGACTAAGATTTCTACATAGCTCAGAATATGAGCTGCAGTATACGGTTCATATCCAGGTGCTCGAACGGCAGATAACGATATAACAAATCAGGATATACACCATAAAGGAAGCAAAGCACAGAGCCTAACCCCATTGCTACATACATATTTTTCGGCAATTTGTGAGCAAGATGCACGTCTTTGTCAGTGTCACGCAAGAAAATGAAGTAACCCATTTTCAAAGTAATGGACAGGAAAGTACCGATACTAGCCAACTCCAGTAAAGTATATATCCAATCATAGCCAGCTGCAGATCTTTGCTGCAGAATGGTAATAGTTTTACTAATAAAACCATTGAAGAACGGTACGCCGGAAATGGAGAAAGCAGCAACAAAGAAGCATACTGCCACAAACGGCATTTTCTTAGCCATACCACTGAGTTGATTGATTTTTTACGAATGCCTGTTGCATAAATAATAGCACCGGCACACATAAAGAGCAGAGATTTGTAAAGAATATGGGAGAATGCATGAGCAGCTGCACCATTTAAGGCCATAGCAGTACCAACACCGACACCAGCTACCATAAAACCTACCTGACTTATGATATGATAACCAAGCAGACGACGCATATCGTTTTCCATAATCGCAAATGCTGCACCATACAACGCCATAAAAGCAGCCAAAGCCCATAAGGAAATCAGCACCGGCGAAGATACGAATTAAACAGTATACCGCAACCTTAGTAGTAAAGGAGCTCAAGAATACGCTGCCTGTAATAGTACCTTCAGGATATGCATCTACCAACCAAGCGTTCAGCGGCGGAATAGCAAAGATTAACAGCAACACCGATTAAAATTGCCCAAAAGGCAATATCATGAGGACCTTGTGCCAAATTACTGATAAGCATATCACCAGTACCATATTTCAAAGAAAATACCGCCAAGCAATAAGTTACCACCAAACATGTGAACTAACAGATAACGGAAGCCTGCACGTCTAGAGGCAGGTGTATGATGACACCAGATTAAGAACAAAGAAGTAACAGCCAATGCTTCCCAGAAGAAAATCATGGTCAGCCAATCCTTGGCTAAGGTTACGCCCAAAGCACAACCTGCATAGGCCATGGAGCTGAAAGTTTCCATACGATTAGAGTTATGGCAGGAATAAATACCACCGATACAGGCCATCATTGCGAAAATCATACAGAATACATAGCTTAATTTGTCGACGTACATATATCCCAGCTGGTAACCTGTGCCGAACAAACCTATACTGATATCAGTACCTATAGGCATATTCAATGCGGCATATAAGCCGGCAAAAGGACCTATTGCCAAAACAACTCTGCGCAGGGAATTTAGGCATCAGCAAAGCAATGAAGCCTACCGCTATTAATACCAAGCCCGGGTGAAGCACATTACTCATTATCCTCACCTCTGCTTTCATAATAGTCTTCATTACAGCTGCAGAAGCGGTGTCATGATTAATTTAGCTAAAATAATCAAAACCCAGCAGCCGACGAATCCGAAGAAAATATCATAGCCGAAAGGTAGCCCACCATGCAGGACTATGCATGTGAATACCACACATCTCAGCAATTACAGATATAATTAAAACAATGGCACAAGCCAGATAAGTCTGTTTCTTTAGACATTACAGCCACCCCCCATGCCAGCCTGCGCAAATAGCGTTGGAGGCCATAGTTGCCATTTCATAAAAATGCGGATAAATATCAGGAACAGTACCCAAAACAATGGCAATTAAAGTGGTAATGCAGATAGGAATCAACATTGCATAGCTTGCATCGCCATATTTGCGGAATTTTTCTTGCGGATCTTTACGGAAATATGCCATCTGACATACCGGCAGTAAATAACCGGCTGCTAGCAGTGCACTGGCAACCCAAACCAAGATGTATAATGGTTTACCTGCTTGTAAAGCACCCAAAGCCAAATTCCATTTACTAATAAAGCCGACTAAAACGGCGTACCTGCAATACCAAGCGAAGCTATCGTAAAGCAAAGCCATCGTTACCGGTAACTTTTTACCGATACCGTATAGTTCACTAATGTTATTTCTATGCGTACGAGCAATAATAAGACCGGCACATAAATAGGGTAATTTTCATAACAGCATGGGCAACCAGATGGAGGTAAGCACCCTTGATGCTCAACGGAGAAATAAGCGCAGCACCCAGAACAATGTAGGATAACTGACCTACTGTAGAGAAAAGCCAGTCTGCGTTTCAAGTGATCCTGACGCAATGCAATCAAGGAGGATACTATAATACTGGTAGCGCCCAATTAAGCAGAACATCGGTAACACCGATTTCAGCTAACAGCTTCGGGCCAAAGACGAAAGCCTATAATACGCAATACTGCGAAGACACCTGTTTTTACAACGGCAACTGCATGCAACAGTGCAGATACAGGAGTAGGAGCAATCATTGCCGCCGGCAACCATCCATGCAACGGCATTACAGCCGCTTTACAGAACCTGCCAAAATCATTAATACAAAAAATTGCCTGTAAAATTGCCCATCTCGGTGCCATATCAGTAGTCAGGAAACCACCAGGAGTGAATTCCATATACCACTGATGCAGTAAACAGCGATAACACCGGCTAAGAATAACTGACCGGAAATCAATAACATAAATCAAATATTTACGGCTAGCCATCAACGCTTCCTTGATTACGTTTATGTAATACCAGCGGATAGCTTGCTAAGGTCAAGATTTCATAGAAGATAAAAAAGAAAAGTCAGCAGGTTTTCTGCCATTGCAATGCCCATTACTGCACTCATACAGATAGCAAATGCACAAAAAATAACCGGTTTGTTCACTCTCATGGTTACAACGCATGTAACCGATGGAGTAGAAGTTCATCGGTACCCACAACATAGAAGCAAGTACAGCAAAAAATCATACCTGCCGGGTCGGTACGCAATGTCAGACCCTACTGTATCAGTAATCTGACACAGAGTCCATTGATATTGATCGCCTGCTAAAACAGCAGGTACCATGGAAAGGATAATAGCAAATTTTAAAACAGAAGCGATAACACTCCAAGTTTCACGCAGATTCGGCCAACGTCTGCTGAATGCGATGAGAACTGCAAAGAATAAAGGGAAACCCCTACTGCCAGAAATGGTCTGCAATCTATAATCGTCATCTCAGAAACACCTCCGGCAAGCCTAATTTAATAAAACATCCGTAACAATGTGTCTACACTGTAGAAGCCCAGTGCCAGAATACCTATACCAACAACCAGAATAGGTATGCCATAGCAAACGGTAAACCAAGTTTACCTTTGTGAGGATGAACCTCTGTCAGAGAAGCTTCACGTTGTACAAACATCTGCTCAATAATACGGAAGAAATAAATAGCATTTAACAGGGAGCTGATAATCAAAAACGCCGATGTAAAAGTATTGTTCACCGGTATAAGCACCAAGCATCAGATACCATTTACTAAAGAAACCTGCAGTCGGCGGTAAACCGATCATGGATAAAGCTGCCAAAGTAACGGTAATCGTACTGATGGTCATCTTCTTATTCATACCACCTAAACGATACAGATTAATCCTCGCCGAAGCGATACTCAATACCACCAATTACCAGGAACAGCCCGCTCTTCATGAAAGCATGGTTGATGATATGCAGAACAGCACCTATAAAGCCATACATATTACCCATTGCCAAACCAATAGCAATATAACCTATCTGAGCAACACTGGAATATGCCAGCATACGACGGAAGTCGTATTGTGCCATAGCCATGATAGAGCCAATCAAGATACCTGCAACACCGAGAATACCCAAAAACATTCAAAGCGCTATGCATAACAGGGTTATCAACTTTGAAGATATAGTAAACAAAACGAATCAATGCATAAGCAGGAGCCTTACTCATGCGCCCTGCAATGAAAGCAAATACCAGGATGAGCAAAGGTATACGCATCAGGTCGCCAGCCATGTAATGGGAACAAAGCCATTTTGATACCGAAGCCAATAATAAAGCAAGCTACGGCAATAGCAAACAACGGAGAATTCATAAACGGAACTACTCTCGGCGCTGCCATATCTGCCATGTTCAGAGAGTACCGGTCATAGAATACAGATAACCAACACCCAACAGATATAAGGGAAGCGCCAATAGTACCAATCAGCAGGTAACGGAACGCGCCAGCATAGATTTTTTGCCGCCCAACGCAATCAAGCCGTAACCAGACAAAGACATGATTTCAAGATATACATATAAATTGAAAACGTCGCCAGTAATAATCATACCGCACAGGCCAACAGTCAACAGACCAAATAAGGTATAATAACCGCCGACATGTAGCCAATCTTCATCCTTGACGAAAGGCTTGCTGTACAGTGCAACCAGCATAGAAATAAACGTTACCAGAACTGCTAAAATACTATTTAACGGATCCAGAGCAAACTCGATACCGATTGGTGGAGCCCAACCACCATCCAGTAATGCCATGTCTGGCCACCACTGGAAATTACTCTGTGCAGTACGATGCAGGCGTTAATAAAAGGCACCGACAATGGATGCCATAACAATCCAAGAACCTAAAGTTCTTTTTAATTCTGCTGAACAGCATACATAGAAGTGATGCTGTAAGCGGCAAGTACAATAAGGACAGGAGCATGCTGAGTCATTTACTTGCCCTCCTCAGAACCTCTACCTCTTCAACAGAACCATAAATCTCTTTTAATACGCATTAAAAGAGCAATAGCTACACCTGTTGTACCTAAGCTAACAACGATTGCCGTCAGCATCAGGCCATGAGGAAGCGGGTTAATATATGCGAAGAGGATCAGTGGTGACACCATTTTGAATAGGAATCATCGCACCGTCTTTTTTGTGCAAAAGCAAAGATAGAAATAAATTACGGTAACCTGCATAACGTTCATTGCCATTAATTTTTTCATATAGTTTTTACTCAAAACCATACCGTAGACACCTAAGAAAAAGAGTATCATGACTAAAGAGTAGATGCCTTTTGTTTTTAAAAAACTCATTTAACACTTCCATCATCTTCACCCCTTTTTCACGATTGCGTCTAACAAATTGATAATTGTCATCATAACACAGATAGCAACACCAATTTCAATCAGGAAAATACCTGTAGCATGCATTTCATACTTCGGCTCCATATGCAGGCGGCATATAATCATAGTTCAGGAAGAAGTCAGCACCGCCAAGCAAAGTCAGCCAACCTGTAAAGGCATACAAAAAAGTACCGACACCTGCTAAAACAACGGAAGTCTTACCTAAAACATTGAATTTAGTATCAAAGCCTAAAATCAATCTTGCCAGTAAAACACCAACCGCCAACAGGGCACCTGCCTGGAAACCATGCCAGGAGAAAAAACTCGCCTAAGCACAATACATAGACACCGTAAACAATAGTAAATGGTATTAACATACGGAAGGCGACATTGAGGATAATACCACCAAATGGTTCTTTCATTTGATAATCTCTCCTTCCTCAGGATCTTCCGGCTCTTCCTCAGGACGACGTCCCACAGGATTACTAGTCAGAACCAATACTGTGGTCAGACCTGCCAGAAACATTACGGAAGTTTCCCACATTGTATCGAAACCTCTATAGTCAATGATGACGCCGGTTACGATATTAGAGAACCCGTATCCTCTGCACTACGAGAGATATAAGTCGGAGTAACATGCTGGTTAGGTGCAGTATTAGCATCACCAATTTCAGGTAAATACGTTACTACTGAACAAAACATGCCTGTCATAACGGCCAGAATTACAGCTACTAATCCACGCATTATTTACACCACCTGTCGATTTTTTTCAAAGAAGCTACAAAAAAGATTGTAGAGATCGTACCGATAACAGCTTCTGTGAACGCAACGTCCGGAGAACCCATCATCAAATACAGCAATACAGCACAGAAGCTGAAACCGCTATAAATAATTGCCGCACTCAGGATGTCCTTACAGAAAATAACTGCGCAGGTAATCAGAATCAAAAAAAAGAGCAATAACACAGCCTCAATAATATAAATCTGCATTTATTATTCCTCCTTTTTCGTCAGATTGCCCAAAGGTTCATCAGCACTGGTATCATGCTTATCTAAGCCTACCAACTTTCTTGCACCCTTAGTTTTCAAAGTCCATACCGGATGTCCTGATTTATAAGCGACCTTGCTTAAAATATGGGAGCCGATAGGATTGGCCATAAATACAATCAAAAAGCAAACGCCATTTTCACAGCAGTAAGAGTCGGGCCCTCATAAATAATCAAACCGATAAAAGAAAGGGTACAACCCAAGGTCTCACTATTGCCGGAAGCATGTATTCTGCTATAAAAGTCAGGCAGGCGCAACATACCGATTGCAGAACCGATAAAGAACACCAAACCACCTAACATAAAAAATTGCTGCTATAACTTCTCTGAGGGAGTTAAATCCAAAGCTCTCAATCATATCTTCTTCCCTCCCAGAAATTTTGCCACAATTACAGAACCGATAAATCCGAGAAATGCATAAGAAATTGCAATATCTACATACATATCCGGACGACCGTCAATATATCCGAACAAAACTAACAGTAAAATAGTGTCGGCACCAATAACACCCAAGCCGTTCATTCTGTCAAAAATAGTGGGGCCGTTAAAAAGACGCTGCAAAGATAGTGCCGATAACAAAGATTATGGAAATCATTAAAATATAAAAAATAACATTCATAATCATTCCTCACTCTCCACTACAGCAAAATCAAATTTTTCACCGTACAAATCAGCTACCTTTTTTTCTGCATAGAACCATCAAGAACGCCTTCTGCAGCTCCTTTGGTCAAAGCGTGGATTTCGTACAGACCATCATCAGTAACATTCAAAGTTACTGTACCCGGGTCAGCGTAATGGAGTTTGCAAGCATTACAGAGGCCATAGGATTATCAACTTTAAAATAGAAGCGTACTACTTTAGGATCGATTTCCAGCTCTTGGGAAGTTGTCGCTAATAACACGTCAATGTTAGCCAATACCAGCGCCACATCAGCCACAGAAAATATACGATGAACTTAGGTATGGACGCACCAAAGACAAAAATAGCGTTTACTTCCATCTTTATTAGGCACTAACAACAAAGGATAAGTAATATGCGTTGTTACTAATGCGGTAATAATTCCATAAACGACAAATTTTGTTTCCGTTCTGCCGGAAAGAGCCATCCAAAATCCAAAGAGCACCAATGCCATGCACAGCTTATGAACCATAGTCGAACCTACAATATTTTTGTTGTTCAATACTCCCTGCTTTTCCACAGCTACCACCTTTCTTTATAATATTTTAGTTAACTTTGGAACACTACTATAACAACATAGTGCCTCAAACAATTAGCATTAAGATTGCTTCAAGCAAATGACTTATAGGAGATAATTCCCATTAACAAAAAAACAAGTATATAAGAGCCTTCTCATGCTCTTATATACTTTATAAGATTTGACAAAAAAGAAAATTTTCCTGCCTTAATTTTTAATTATTTATTCCTCAGAGTTATTACTTTAAATTCGCATTCTTCTACAGGCAGATTCGCCCACTTAAAGATTTTACACGCTCTAAATCAGCAGTGCAGCAGACGGTAACTTTGCCTTGTCCTGCTTCCTTTAATAAATTGTCCTTTTTAATTCAGCAATAGCATTTTTACTAGTAGCCTCTGCAGGGTCTACAACAGTAACAGCATCACCGAATTCCTTTTCAATCTGTTTTTTATGAACGGATAATGTGTGCAGGATAAGATTAACGCATCAATACCTGCTTCCTTTAACGGTGCAGATATTCAGCAATAGCTTCCGTCAAAGCACTACTGTCAAATTGCTGGCCTTCAATCAACGGGACAAATTTAGGACAGGCAATCGGATAAACCTCAGCAGTATTATCTACTGCTAAAATAGCTTTTTATGAGCCTCGGTGCTAATAGTAAACGGAGTAGCAAAAACACCTATTTTTTTCTTTTTACTTATTTCTAGAAGTAAATGCTCACCCTTGGACATCCCTACAATCGGAAATTTATGATTTCCCTTTAAGGAATCCACGCCTAACATGGTCAAGGTATTGCAGGCAATAACTACCTGTTTTACTCCCTGCCCAGCTAACCAATCTATAATTTCTGCTACGAAAGTCCTAATCTCTTGTTCTGAACGAATACCATAAGGAGTACGAGCAGTATCACCAACATAGATAAAATCTTCATGGGGAAGCATTTGGTGCAGACATTTTAAAACGGATAAGCCCCTACGCCGGAATCCAGCACACCTATAGGTGTATTATTGTTCATTTCTAATAACCTCCTCTTCGTATTTTTATTATAACATACTCTTATATTCTGCTGAAAATAAATATACTTTATCTTGATTCGAAAAACTCTTAATTGGCTGTCAATCCGCCATCAACAACAATAATGGAGCCTGTCATAAAACTATTTTGTGGAGATACCACACTACAAATAACATGAGCAATTTCCTCTGCACGGGCAATACGTCCCATAGGATATGCAGAAGCCATATCTGCCAAAGTATAGCCACCATCAGCATCCACTAACTGTCTAGCTAAAAAAGCGGAGTATCTACGTCTGCAGGGCAGACACAGTTCACACACAGACAGACGGAGCCATATCCAAAGCCAACGCTCTTGTCAAAAAACTATTGCACCCTTTGCTTGCACAATATAACGGACAGCCATAATTACCACTGACGCCGGCATCAGAAGCAATATTCACAATACTACCTCCATTATATAGGTGCGGCATTACAGCCTTAGTTAAAAACAAAGTTCCCTTAACATTAGTATCCATAATTCTTTGCATAACTATCATCCGTCATGTTTTCCAAGCGTTCCTCAAGGTATACGCCTGCACTATTGATTAAGATATTAATATTCTTATCAATTGCGGCTACTGCCTTTGGCAGGCAACAGTATTAGTAACATCACATTGAAGATAAAATGCTTCCTGCTGTGTTTTTCCTTTAAAGATTTTACTGCATCGGTACCTTTTTGCTTATTTCTTCCTAAAAAGATATACCTCTGCACCATCTAATAATAATTTTTCGGCTACGGCCAAGCCAATACCGGACGTCGTATACCACTAATTACAGCAACTAAACCTGCACAACCATAATTCATCTTAATCATGCTGTTCCTCCATTTTCACCAATTCTTCTGCAGTTAATGCAGGCGGCAAAATAATATTAATCGTTGTCCCCTTGCCTTTTTCACTTTCAACACTTAATCCCATATCATGACGCAGAGCAATCTGTTTAGCAATGGCCAAGCCTAAGGTAACGCCTGTTTTATTATGCTCATTACGTGCTTTGTAAAAATCTGTCAAAAGCATGTGGTAACTCTTCTGCATTCATGCCACAGCCATGGTCAATAATCTGTAGCCAGCCTGACTTTAAGTGCAACATAATTTCTCCGCCCTCAGGAGAGAATTTAATACTGTTATGCAGGAAAATCATCAACATCTGCCTTAATCTACCATAGTCGCCATCTAACATGTATAAATCTGCATCCAAATCTGCTTTAACCTGGATATGTTTTTCCATACCTATGCGACGTGAACCACGTACAGCATCCTGAACTACATCACAGAAATTAAGCGCACTTTTTTCGATAGGGAAATCAGTATTCTGTAAACGGATAAATCAAATAAATCATTTATCAGACAGTTGCAAAGAAAATGCTTTCCTTATACATCTGCTCGTGGAATTCATTTACTTCTTCTTTTCCGTTATCACACATCTCGCAATGCTTCCAAGCTACCTCAATTACCGTTACAGGTGTCCGCAGCTCATGCGAAATATTAGCAATAAATTCGCGACGCAGCTTTTCTAGCTTCTGGCTTTCTTCATCTGCTAATTGCAAGCGTTCTGCCAAAACATCTAACGTTTGTGCTAAGGCACCTATTTCATCTTTTTGAGTAATATTATTACGTACACTATAATTACGTTCTGCCAATAACGCTGCATTGTCGTTCATCAAATTCAAAGGTTTCGTAAAACGCCAGCTTAAAATAATACTTAAAAACAATCCTAAAACCAAAGCTGCTAAAACGCTCAACATTAATATTCTTAATTCCGACCACACAGCATCGTGTAGTCCTTGTACAGGAGAATGTAATAATAATACTGCTTTAACCTCTCCATGCTCATCATATACAGGTTCACCCACAGTAATCATAAATTCATTTAACCAAGAATTATACTCTTCGATAATAAAGCGTTCACCTTTAAAACCTTGCTCAACTTTTGTCTTTGATATGTTCCGGCAGTTTATTATAAGCATCTTTAGCATTGCGAGGCTGATTAGGCATCCTTATACCTTTATCATGATGTTTACGCATTTGCTCCCGCATCCGCTCTTTATTAACATTAAGATTACGCTCACTATCTACTACCCAAACCATATCCGTGGAAACATTATCTAAATACTTGATAAAACCTACTATTAAATCCGTCGCCATAACGTTTTTCTAAAAAGTGCATGTTATCACTAATAACGGCGACAATTTTTTGCGACTGCTGTCATAGATTGTTTTTTATCTCAATAGTATGTTGCTTAATAATTGGTAAAATAAACCACCTATCAATAACGCAAAATTAATAAAACACTTGAAAAATAGAACATTAACTTAACGGCAATACGGTTTTTCATCCTACTTTACCTCAAAAGCGATAACCGACACCCCAAATAGTCTTGATTTCCCAAGTAGAATGTTCATACTTATCTACTTTCGCACGTAATCTTTTGATATGCGAATCTACAGTACGACTATCACCAAAATAATCACAACCCCATATACTGTCTAACAAATTATCACGACTGAAAACTTTAGTATTATTTTTAGCCAAAGTCCATAATAATTCGATTTCTTTTTTTTTTGTCAAAGGCACATCAGCACCATCAATCTGAACTTCATATTTATCGATATTGATAAAAAGATTACCATAAGTCAAGGTATTCTTAGATTCCGGCTCCTGCATATTCAAACGACGTAACACTGCTCTAATACGTGCCATCACCTCACTGGCAGAAAACGGCTTAATAACATAATCATCTGCACCTATATCCAAACCCATGATTTTATCATAATCTTCACCACGAGCAGTAATCATAATAATAGGAACCATGGATGTTTTGCGCAAACGTCGGCATACTTCAAATCCATCAACACCTGGCATCATTACATCTAATAAAACAGCAACGATTTCATTTTTATGTGCTTCAAAAAGTTCTAAAGCTTCGTTACCATCTAAAGCAACAGCGGCTCCCATCCCTCTTTTTACATAGCTGGACAAAATCATGGTAATCTGTTTATTATCATCGGCAATCAAAATCGTTTTCATAATTTCAAAGCCCCTTTCGTCTATGTTCAAAACATTTCTTGCTTACTTTATTATATTATATACTAAGCGAAAAATGTGGTGAAAATATGACAAATATTTTGTCCTTTTTTTATTATTTTGACACACAAAAGCCATACCTCTCATGTATGATATAAGCAAAGTTAAAATCAATGCTGAAATATCAAAGGAGTGAAATAATATGTTGAATTTCAAAAGAGCTCTTATTATCGGTACCATGTTAACCGCACTTTCTGCATGGCTTTTGCTGCTCCCGCAGTTGAAAACGCACCGGCTCCGACTATGAAAGAACGTGTCAATGCTATTTTAAACGAAGATAATACAGTTTGTCCCGCAAAGACAATAAACCATGCCCGCAACCCGGCATGCGTCATCACAAAAAACTTGAAATTGACTCAGAGCAGCGTAAAGTTGTTGATAAATACCGTGGCCAATGGAAAGATATGACTCGGAGCAACGTAAAGCAGACTGGACAAGAAATTTTTACAGTCATGACTAAAAGATATGACTCCGGGCAAAAACAAGCCTTCATCGAAAATATGAAGCAACGTCACAAAGAAATGATGGAAAGACAAGCACGCCACGACCAACGTGCCAAAGAAACCATGGCCAAACTTACTCCGGAACAACGTGTTGAAGTAGAAAACTTCTTAAAAAGAAGATATGGCAGCCCGTCAAGCACGCCATGAAAAAATGCAGCAAATGACTAGCA
>VOFC01006994.1_pt1 | contig 36954 bp, 78 predicted proteins | sample 5384161 | NCBI WGS metagenome assembly VOFC01 (sample SAMN12384722, study PRJNA508395) | human gut metagenome | isolation source: healthy gut B | host: Homo sapiens | reverse complement strand
TTTGCCCATATAACCACCTCTTTTTGTTGAGGTATATTATACTACAAAATAAAAATCCATAAAGGATTTTTTTAGTAAAATTTATTCGGGTTGATCATTCTCTTTTTTAGGAGGAGTTTCTATATCACCATTATCTTTGCCAGGAGTGTCTGGTTTAGGAAGACTAGGTTCAACTTCTGTGTCAACACTACCAGGATTATTATCTATGTTATTATCTTTAGTGTTAGTAGTATTATCTTTATTATTAGTAGTATTTTTTATTATCAGTTGTAGTAGAAGAGTTACTAGTAGTAGAACTAGAACCACCTGATAAGGTAAGAACTACAGAACCACTTACTAAGTCAGCTCTTTTTATTAGCAGGATAACTTTGGGCAATAACATGTCCTGATGTTCCTTTGAATGTTACTTTAACACCATTTCTTGAAGCCCAAGCTTGGGCAGCTACTTGACTATCCCCAAAAAATTAGGTAAAAGGGTGTAAGTAGATGCTGTTTTATATGGCCCTGTACCAGTAACTGTTTTTTTCATAAGGAGTATTAATAGAGAAAGAAAACTCTTTAATCATAGTAGGATTTTCTTACCAAGATTAACTTTCATAGCATTAATAATATCTTTTTCTGCTTTCCTTATTAGGAATATAGTCCCATAGAACTAATCTGCTTCGCTCATCATAAATCATTTGTCCAGTTCCTGATAAGAATAATTGTTCAATGTTAATTAAATCAGCATCATCTTTTTGTAAAGCATTAGTAGTTATATCTTTAGCAATATCATAGAAAGATAATATTTGTTTAGTAGTAAAGTTTGTATCCAAGTTATTAGAAATAGTATCTAAAACTCCCATAACTTGACTAACACTAGACATATCTTTAACCTTATTAATAATACCTTGAATAACAATCTGTTGATTAAGACCACGGTCTAAATCTCCATTAGCAAGTTGTTTTCTGTTTCGGGCTAGAACTAGGGCTTGTTCACCATTTAGATGTTGCATACCTTCTTTAATACAAACATGACCTTCACGATTAGAATCATCAGTACATAAGTCTTGTGGTACTTCAACATCAATTCCCCTAAAAAGTATTAACAAGAGAGACTAGTCCACGGAAATTAATCTTTGCATAATAATCAATCTTAACATCAAAATAATTTTCAATAGTACTCATCATACAATCAGTTCCATAAGCAGCAGCATGAGTAATCTTATTTTCAGGGGTACCACTCCAACAACTGATTGGTACATAACTATCTCTTGGAATAGAAAGCATTGTCGCATTTAAAGTCTTAGGATTAAAAGTAATTAATATTAATGAGTCCCCATTAGCTACTGTGTTTTTAGATAATCCTTCATCAGTAGAGTCAACACCCATTAACAATATAGTGAATGGTTCACTTATACTTTTACCAGTAGAAGCGGTTTCTCTTTTACTAGTAGAACTTTTTAGCATCTTTTTTTCTTTCGTATAAATAATCTTAGTATCTGTTGCTATATTTTGATAAGTTTCAATACTCTGAAATAAACTAGGATAATTAGTAGTAATAAACATCGCATCAATTGTACCATCATATAAATCAGCAATCATAGCATTGTAGTCATCATACTTCTTAATCTTATTATTATCATCTAACTTATTTTCCTTAATAATTATCCGTGGAATAAGATAACCATCAGGAGATGTCTTATCATTAAGTAAACCAATCTTAGCATCCTTAACATCATCAATCTTATTCATACTATTATTAGACATAGTAATTAAACTACTAGAATAAGTAACATAAGTTTTATTAACATTTTCTAACTTACCATATAAATACATTATAACTACTCCGATAAATAAACTTAATAGTAAATAAAGTATCAAGAAGAAAGTAAGTAGTTTAGCTTTATTTTCCTTCTTCTTCCTCTTCTTTTTCATCTTTAAGAAGAATACTAAATCAATCAGTAGAAATACTCCAATAATCACATATCTAATAACTTCTTCTACTGGTCCTAATAAAAGTATTTCATAAATAGCAAAAGAAGTTTGCAAGTATCGTAATTAAAGTAAGGATAAATAACCATAGACGATACTTTTTCTTTTTTTTTTTTTTTTTTTTTTTTCATCTTTTTCCATAAACTTTTCCTCCACTTATACCTTATCATTATAGCTAATTTTTTTATATCTTTCAATCTTCCTAGCTAAATAACAGTAAAATCTAGTGTAAAGTATTAATTAATTAAGTCTAAATAAGACAAATATTGTCGATTTAATGATATAATTTAGATACTAGGGGAGGTGGCTTTTATGCCAAAAAAAACTTTGTTTGGTCTTATTACTTTAGCTATATTTTTTATGATGCCTAATGTATATGCCAAAGAATATATTGTTTTAAATACTCCAAAAAGCTTTTAAAGATAGTCCATCTGGTTCGAGAATTACATCTATTGGTGATGGGGAGTCTTACCAACTCTTAGTAAAGTAGTAGTAGTTGAAAAAAACTAATAAGAGTGGTTATGGTTGCAGATCACCTTGGTATAAGGTAACTTATCAGGATGCAACTGGTTATATCTGTTCAAGTGATCAAACAGTAATAGAAGAAAGTGATGTTAACTTAGAAGCTGACTTTGAAAAAGAGATGCTAGCAAAAGGCTTTAATGAAAGTTATTTATCAGCTCTTAAAAACCTACACGAAAAGCATCCTAACTGGATTTTTAATGCTCTTAAGACTAATCTAGATTATAATGAGGCGATAAGAAATGAAACAATTGGTGAGATATCATTAGTAAATGGAAGTGATGAGTCACTAAGAAAAAAAAGATGATAATGGTAACTTTATTGAATCAGTTAAAGAAAAAGGCTGGTATCAAGCAAGTAGTAGTGTGCTGTAGGATATTATATGGATCCTAGAAACTTTTTAACGGATGAAGGAATCTTTATGTTTGAAAACTTACAATATAATAAAGCTATTCAAACAACTGATACCGTTAAGAGTATAATTTCTAATACGTTTATGGATAGTGATGAGTATTTAAACTATTTCATGAAAGCTGCTGAAAAGTCAGGAGCAAGTCCTACCTATCTTGCTAGTAGAGTAAGACAAGAAAAAAAAGGAGCTAGTGGTTCTACTGGTATAGATGGGGCAAAATTTACTTTTGCAAAAGATAGAGAATGTATAAATCGTTATCGTAATAGTGACAACTGGACTATCTTAAATAACTGTGGAACAGATACATCTTATAGCGGTATATATAATTTCTATAATATTGGAGCATATGGAAGTTATCAAAGTCCAGTAATTAGAGGACTAATTTGGGCAAATGGTGGATATGACGCTAGTGTAACTAGTTATATGCGACCATGGAATAGTAAGGAAAAAAAGCTATTATTGGGGGAGGCATTATATATTGTTAATGGTTACATAAGTGCTAACCAACATACTCTATATCTTCAAAAAATTCAATGTAAGTCCTAATGCTTTAAACTCAACTTATACCCATCAATATATGTCTAATATAAAAGCACCTGCTAGTGAAGCTTTAACCATGTATAAAGGCTATAAGAATAATGACCTATTAGATAAAACTTATGAATTTTTAATACCAGTTTATGAAAATATGGTTATCCTTAACTAATAATTACCTATCAGGAATAGAAGTTAACACTTCCAAAACTAATCTAGAAAATAAACTTAAAACTATTTATACTGGTTTAACTGTAACTAGTCTAAAAGATAAATATGGTAATAATAAAAATGATGCTCTAGCAACAGGAGATGTAGTTACAATTTCTAATTCTAAAAATACTAAAAGAATATAAAGTAGTTATCTATGGAGATAATAATGGAGATGGTAATACTAGTATTATAGATTTATTAAGATGTCAAAAGTACTTACTAGGTAATAATAACTTGAGTGATGCAGAACTAATCGCTAGTGATGTTGATAGAGATGGTTTAATTACCGTAGTAGACCTTTTTAAGAATTCAAAAAAGTTTATTAGGATATAGTAAAATAGAACAGAAATGAGATGATTTAAATGACTAAAAAGAAAATATTTATCTTCTTCCTTCTTTCCTTTTTCTTTTTTTTGTGGTATAGATAATGTCTTTGCTGCTAGTATTAGTGTAGCAGGTACTACTAGTGAAGGAGTAGTAGGGGGAAATGTAACAGTTAATGTAACAGTTAATGAGCCATCAGGTCTTGGAGCTTGGGAGTTTAATGTTTCCTATGATAGTAGTATATTAACTCTTACTAGTGGTGAGACTCATGTAGTTGATTATGTTCAAAGTCCAGGTCAAACTGGAAAGACTTATTCTTATAAGTTTACGGTAAAAAAAAGGCAGTGCCAATGTAGGAATCGCTTCTTCTAACTTTGTTTCCTATGATGAAGCGACAAGGTCAGCTCCCAAAGACTCTACTACTATTAAATGTATTAAAAGAGAGACAATTGTAGCAAACTATAGTAAGAATAATAATCTAGCAAGTCTTGGCGTAAAAGATTATCAAATATCACCAAGTTTCAATAAAATGAACTTAACTATACTTTAGAAGTAGAACATGATGTTGAGAAAATAACAATTGAAGGTAGTAGGGAAGATAGTAAAAGTAGTATTACTGGTCTAGGAGAAAAAGAAGTCCATGAAGGAGCTAATTCCTTTGATATTGTAGTAACCGCTGAAAATGGTTCTACTAAGACATATCACTTAACTGTAACGGTAAAAGAATTAGACCCTATTAATGTTAAAGTAGATAAAAAAGAAATGACTCTTATTCAAAAGAAGAAGAACTAACAGGAAAAGTACCTAATCACTTTGAAAAGACTACTGTAAAAATAAATGATAAAGACGTTTTAGCTTATCAAAATAAAGTCTTGAAACTAACAATAGTCGCTCTAAAAGATAGTAAAGGGAAATATTAATTTCTATGAATATAAAAATAATAACTATAAACTATATAAACAATTAACTAGTGGTAATATCTCTATCCATATCCTTGATACTAAAAAAATACCGAAAGGATATAAACCTTATAAATTAAAAATAGATAATAATGAGTATCAAGCCTATAAACTAAGTAAGAGTGATTCATTTTTCTTAATTTATGGAGAAAATGTTGAAACTGGTAAAAAAGTTTATATAATTATGATGAGGTAGAAAAACTATTCAACGATATAATAAGGTAGAGGTCAAAAGTAGTAACAGTAATGATAAATATCTTATTCTTGGACTACTAGGATTAGTTTTATTACTTCTTCTTATCTTACTAGGATTATTAAGTGGTAATAGAAAAGTTAAGAACAAGAAAAAATATAAGGAAAAGAATTGGAGACAAATATAATGGAGAAGAAAAGTTCTAAGAAAAAAAGTATTATGGGGATTAGGAATACTTTTTATACTACTAGTTATTATTGTAATTATCTATTTTGTAATAGGTTATAAAAAATGATCAGATAGAATCTAAAAAGAAGATTGATAGTGTTATAACAAGCTATAATAATTTTAAATCACATATAGATTCTTTTTAATAAGGAACAGGATAACTTTTATCAAGTAGTAATGAAAGATATGTATTATGAAGATTTAAAGAATAATGATACTAAGTATAAAGAAATAATTAGTAATTATACTAAGACTATTGAACCGCTAGAAGATGATTATAAAGAATTGAAAGATAAATGTGTTGATGTTTTATATCCTGATGTGTCTGTTAATAATAAATGTGAAGCTTTTGTAATTGGCTATGAGAAAGCCATAAATTCTTATGTTAGTGATATTAAGAAATATAATGAAAATATTAAAGATTATAATGATGTCTTAGAAGAAAATGATACTAAGATAGAAGAAGTTAAATTAACTATTGATTATATAGATGTTGATGGTGATAGAAAATATCTAGGAAAGAATTAAAAGGTGAGTTATGGAAGATTTAGAGAAAACAGTAGTAATGCCAAGTCTTAGAAAAAGAGCTTGATAAGAAGAATAAGAAACCTAAAAAGGGAAAGATTAAAACTATTCTTAGTAGTTTAATAATTATAGGTAGTAGTTTAGGTTTATTTCTTTTCTATGGACCATTTAATTTCTTTCGTGACTTTTGGATAACTTCAGCGATGACTACCATGACCCATCAGTATTTAGCTACTTGGTTTTATAATGATGATGTGATTAATAAAGTCTTATCTAAAAACCATATGGTAGAAGTTAATGATACTACTAATCCTGATTTAGTTAATATTAGTGATTATAATAAAAATCAAACTATTTATAAAAATGAATATGAAAAAAGAAATACTAGAACATGAGGATGGTGCTTTATATAAAGTAATTGATATTAAAGGAACATCTTATCAAGGATATTTAGTAGCAGTTTATGACCCATCTAGAGTATCTATTGCAACAACTAAGTATTTAGGTAAAAAGAGGAGAAGCTATTACAACAGTTGCAAAAAGAGAAAATGCTATTATTGCTATGAATGCCGGGGGATTTTATGATCCTGATTGGAATAGTAATGGAGCTCAACCACATGGTACAGTTATTTCTAATGGAGTAGTAGTAAGTGACTTTGATGATGCTAATATGGGTGGTGGCTTTGTTGGTTTTAATAAAGATAATGATTTTATAATTAATTTAGACGCAAATTACTTCGATGAAGTAGATAAATTAAAAACGGAGTTAGATAGCAAAAGACCAATTCCTAAAGAAACATTAAAATCCTTAAAAGAATCAATTAATCTTGAATGGACATATAATAGTAACGGTATTGAGGGAAATACTTTAACACTAAGGGAAACTCAAGTTGTATTAGAAGGAATAACAATTGGTGGAAAATCAATAAAAAACATTTAGAAGCAATAAACCATGAAAGAGCAATTATATATTTAGAAGATTTAGTAAAATTAGATAAGGCACATACTACAGGAAATTACACAGATTTTGTAAAATTAATAACAAAGTTAGAAATAGTAATGTTAAGAAAATATTTAGAATTATTATAGAAATATATGACTTTCTATTAGATGAAGATAGTCTTTTGAGAAATTGACAATATTCTTTTGACAAAAAAAGTCATTTCTATAGTATAGTATGTACAGTTACCTGTTCTCGTATTAAGCAGTTCTTCCTACTACTTTTTATTAGAATATGGTGGATTTATTAAAGAAAGGAAGTGTTAGTAATGGCTTTAACAAAAGATTGAAAAACAACAAATCATCAAAGAATTTGCAAGAGATGAAAAAAAGATACTGGTTCAACTGAAGTACAAATCGCTATTTTAACAAAAGAAATAGAAAAGTTAACAGCTCATTTAAAAGAACATAAACATGATTATCATTCAAATCGTGGTCTTTTTAATGAAAGTTGGACAACGTCGTAGTCTACTTAAGTATTTAGCTAAGACTGATGTAGCAAAAGTATCGTGAAGTTGTTAAAAATTAGGACTTAGAAAGTAACACTAAATACTAGTGTTTCTTTTTCTATATAGATAGAAAAGAGGTATGTATGAAAAAAGTATTTGAACTTGATTTCCATGGTAGAAAAATTGTAGTAGAACAAGGAGAACTTGCCAAACAAGCGACTGGTTCTGTTTTAGTTCGTTATAATGATACAGTGATACTTACGGCAGTAGTAGTAGGAAAAACAGCCAACTTATTAAGCGACTTTTTCCCATTAACAGTAAATTATCAAGAAAAAACTTTATTCAGTTGGTAAAATTCCAGGGGATTTATTAAAAGAGAAGGAAGACCAACTGATGCGGCAACTCTTGCTGCTAGAATGATTGATAGACCAATACGTCCTTTATTTAAGGAAGATTTTAAACATGAAGTACAAATCATTAATACAGTATTATCAGTTGATCAAGATTGTTCACCAGAACTTACAGCTATGTTTGGATCAAGTCTTGCTACTATGTTAACAGGAGCTCCTTTTTTAGGACCAGTAGCAGGAGTAAAGATTGGTTATATAAATGATCAGTTTGTAGTTAATCCAACCCAAGAAGAATTAGCAAGTAGCAAATTAGACCTTACAGTAGCTGGTACAATTGATGCTATTACAATGGTAGAAGCTGGTAGTAAAGAGCTAGATGAAGATACTATGCTAGATGCTTTAATGTTAGCTCATGAAGAGATAAAGAAACTTTGTAAATTCAATTAGATATTTTAAGTAATTATGATATTAAAGAAATGGAATATGAAAAAAATAGAAATAGAAGATGAGTTAAGAAGTGAAGTAGAAAGTCTTTGTTCTAAAGATATAGATGATGCTTTAAGAATAAAAAAGCTAAACAAGAAAGATATCAAAGATTAGATGAAATTAAAGAGAATATTTTAACTAAATATAAGGAAGAAAATAAAGAAGGGAAGACTTGATATCTTATTATATAAAAAGTAAGTAAAATAATTAGTGATACAGAATATAACTTATTTAGAAAGATAATAGTTAAAGAAAAGTTAAGAAGTGATGGAAGAGGTTTTGATGAAATAAGACCACTTAGTGCATCCATTGATTTATTACCAAGAACACATGGTTCTGCATTGTTTACTAGAGGAGAAACACAAAGCTTATCAGTAACTACTCTAGGAGCTTTAGGAGAACATCAAATCTTAGATGGCTTATCTTTAGAAGATGAAAAAAAGATTTATGTTACACTATAACTTTCCACAGTTTTCAGTAGGAGAGACTGGAAGATATGGAGCACCAGGTAGACGTGAGATTGGTCATGGAGCACTAGGTGAGCGAGCATTATTACAAGTTATTCCTAGTGAAGAAGAATTTCCTTATACAATAAGAGTAGTATCAGAAATACTAGAAAGTAATGGAAGTAGTTCACAAGCATCTATTTGTGCAGGATGCATGAGTTTAATGGCAGCAGGTGTTCCTATTAAAGCACCAGTTGCAGGTATTGCTATGGGATTAATCACTCATGATGATGATTATATTATTTTAACAGATATTGCTGGTATGGAAGACCATTTAGGGATATGGACTTTAAAGTAGCAGGAACCGAAGAAGGTATTTGTGCTTTACAAATGGATATCAAGATCAAAGGTGTTACTAAAGATATTTTAAAACAAGCCCTAGCTCAAGCTAAAAAAGCAAGACATCAAATTCTAGGTGTTATAACAGATACTATTAAAGAACCAAGAAAAAGAAGTTTCTAAATATGCACCTAAGACAGAGGTATTTTATATCTCACCTAATAAGATAAGAGACGTTATCGGTAAGGGTGGAGAAATGATTACGAAGATTATTTGTGAAGCAAGTAATGTTAATGATGTAAATAGTATTGGAGCAGTTAAAGTAGACTTAGAAGATGATGGTAGAGTAATTATTTATCATACTGATAAAGATGTTATTGATAAAACTAAAGAGATGATTGTAAATGTTGCTCGCGAAGTTGAACAAGGAAAGATTTACTCTGTTAAAGTACTAAAGGTCGAAGAATTTGGTTGTGTCATTGAATTATGGCCAGGCTGTGAAGGATTTGTTCACATCTCACAATTAGATACAGCACGTGTCAATAAGTGTGAAGATGTGGTAAGTGTTGGAGATACTATTTTAGTAAAAGCTTTAGGACTAGATAAGAGAGGAAAACAAAGTTTTTCACGAAAAGAAGCAATGAAAGAGATGAAACAGTCTAAATAAATGACTGTTTTTTCTTTTAAAAAGTACTAGTATAAATTAAAAAAAATTTGCTATACTTTAACTAGATTAAAAAGATAGGTGATAAAAGTGGCGGAATTTAAATATAGAAAAAAGAGAAAAGAATTTAAAGAGCAAGCTAGAGTAAGAAATAATGATTACCGGGAAATAGCCCTTACTAAAATGGGAAAAAGACAATTGATGCTTACCTTACTATCTATCTTTGGAGTAACTTTATTATCAATTGGTAGCACTTTGCCATGTTTACAGTATCATCAAAGTCTGCTGAATATAATGTGGTTAAGTCAGGAACTTTAAATATCAGTTTTGATGCTGACTCATCATCTACTATCGGATTAAATGGAGCTTTACCAACATCAGATAGTGATGGACTTGCTCAAACAGGTAATACATTTACAATTACTAATACGGGAAGTCTAACCGCAGAGTATACTGTATCACTTCAAGATGATAAAGATATGATTACTCAGGATAATTGTAGTGATAAACAACTAGATAAAGGTTTTATAAAATATAATATAGATGGTACTAATATAAAATTATTAAGTGACTCAATAGATTCAACAATAATATCTGGAAGTTTAAAAGCAGGAGAGTCTAAGACTTTTACTTTAAAACTATGGATAAAAGAAGATGCTACTAATGAAGCTTTAGGAAAACATTATCATGGAAAAATAGTAGTAGATGCTAATCAAGAAGGTATGCCAACTGCAACAGAAACATTAATAGCAAAAGCAAATGCTGAAAATCTAGATTATAATAGTGCAACAGAAGCTCAAAAGAAAGAAATGTGGACATTCACGCATGATGCAACAGAGCAAACAACAGCACTAACAGATTATCGATATATAGGAGCAATGCCTAATAACTACATAAAATTTAATGATGAGTTATGGCGAATAATAGGAGTCTTTGATACAGATGATGGAACAGGAAAGGTAGAAAAAAGACTAAAGATAATAAGAAATGAATCAATAGGAAATTATTCATGGGATTATAACTCAGCAGGAAATTATATAAATGAATGGTCAACTGCTCAGTTAAACAACTTATTAAATAGTGGAGCATATTATAATAGAACGACAGGAGGACATATTATAATTTAATAGTACAACAGCATCAAATGAAGATTTTACAACAACAGGATTAACTGAGAAAGCCAGAGCAATGATAGGAAATGCTAAGTGGTACCTAGGAGGAACAGCAGATTATGATATGCTCATCAAATGGACTAGCTTCTCACTTTATAAATACGAAAAGAGGAACAAAAGTATATAGTGGAAGAGGTACATCATGGACAGGAAAAGTAGGATTAATGTATCTAAGTGATTATGGATATGCTACAAGTGGAGGAGCAACAACAAATAGAGCTAGTTGCTTAGCAAAAGAACTAACTAAATGGGATGATAGTTCAGTAAGTGATGTCATAATTTTGCACTATTTTGATATGAACCCCGTTTCTTGGACATAGAAACGAGGTTTTTATATGGGAAAATTAAGTTATGAAGATAAAGTAAAAATTTATTATAAAAAGAAAAAAGGAAGATCAAGAAAAGATATTGCTTCTGAGTATAAAATCCAAGAATCAAATGTACAGTATTTAGTAAGATTAATTGATAAACATGGATTTGCTGTTTTAAGAACAGTAAAAAAACAAATATTATTCACCATCAGAAAAAGAAAGAATTATTAACAGAGTTTTAATAAATAACGAATCGAGTTTATCTGTTGCAATTGATGAAAAATTATCTAGTCCAGGAATGTTAGCAAATTGGATTAAAAATTATAAAGAAATGGGTTATAATATAGTTGAACGAAAGCGAGGTCGTCCGACTATGATAAAAAAGCCAAAACAAATTAACAAAAAAGAAACTATAGAAGAAGAAAATGAAAGATTAAAAAAAGAAAACTTATATTTAAAGGCGGAGTTAGAATACTCAAAAAAATTGAGAGCCGTTGTTCAAGCAAGGAAGAATCAACAACAGAAGAAAAAGTAAATGTTGTAAAGAACTTCGGCCAAAATATTCATTATCGATTCTTCTACAAAGTGTCTGGTTTAGCTAGCTCAGTATATTATTATACTTTATCTAAAACAGATAAAGATGATAAAAAATAAAGAAATAATAGATAAAATAAAGGAAATATTTATTAATAATAAGGAAAGATATGGTTATCGAAGAATTACATTAGAACTTAGAAATCAAGGCTATAATGTTAATCATAAGAAAGTTTACAGAATAATGGTAAAATTAACTTAAAGCCATTAAAAAAAACAAGGAAAATATTCATCATATAAAGGAACGGTTGGTAAAATATCAGATAATTTAATTAAAAGAGATTTTAACTCGGATAAGCCAAATAAGAAATGGTATACAGATGTAACTGAATTCAATCTTCGTGGTGAAAAATGTTATTATCACCAATATTAGATGGATATAATGGTGAAGTAATATCTTATAACACTTCAAAATCACCTAATTTAGAACAAATAAATGATATGCTTAATAAGGCATTTGATAAAAAATAAAGACCTTGAAGGATTGATATTTCATTCAGATCAAGGATGGCAATATCAACATCAATCATATCAACAAAGATTAAAAAATAAAGGTATAAAACAAAGTATGTCCAGAAAAGGAAATAGTATGGATAATGGAATGATGGAAAATTTTCTTTGGTTTACTTAAAACAGAAATGTTTTATGAACAAGAAGATAATTATAAAACATTAAATGATTTAATAAAAGCAATTGATGACTATATTTATTATTATAATTATGATATAATTAAAGAAAAAGTTAAAAGGACTGTCTCCCGTAAATTACAGGTTACAATCCTCTAATTAGAAACTATTAATAAACTGTCCAACTTTTGGGGTTCAGTTCATTTATGACTCTTTTTTCACAAAACTGATAGTATTTATGGTATAGTAATTACAGTTGAGGTGTTGTTAATTATGAAATGTGTTATTACGTCATACGATCATTTTGGTAGAGGAATTACTCATATAGATGGTAAGATTACTTTTGTTAAAGGGGTAAGAGTAGGAGATAGTGTAGATATAGATATTATTAAAGATAAGAAGAAGTATTCTATTGGAAAGGTTAAAGGCCCTAAGAGTTATCCTAGTATCTTTTTGTCCTTATTATTACTCTTGTGGAGGATGTCATCTAGAACAACTTGATTATAGTGAACAGTTAGAGTTTAAGAAAGATAAAGCTTTAAATATCTTAAATAGATATGCTGGTATTAATTTAGATAAAATATCTATAATAGATAGTGTAGATAAGTATTATCGTAATAAAGTTGTTTTTCATATAGAAGGAGATAAAATAGGTTATTATGAAGAGGGGAGAATAAACTACTTGATATAGATAAGTGTTACTTGGTAAATAGTAATATAAATAAAATATATTTAACTATTAAAGATTTTATTAAAGATAATAGAAAATTAAAAGAAGTAATGATTAGGTCTTTTGATAATAATAGTATGATTTCTTTTAAAGGAAAATGTGCTATTGAAAGACTAAATTACTTTAAGGATAAAGTTGATTCTTGTTATTTAAATGAAACGCTAGTGTTTGGTTCTGATAAGATTAAGACTAAGATATTTGACATGGACTTTTATGTAGGACGTGATGCTTTCTTTCAAGTTAATTCTAGGGGACTAGAAAGTATTTATAAAGAAGTAATTGATATAGTTAAGAGTAAAGATATAAATACTATTTTAGATTTGTATTGTGGAACAGGTACTATCTCTTTACTAGTATCACGTTATGTTAGAAGAGTATATGGGTGTAGAGATAGTAAAAGAAGGAATAGTTGGTGCTAACTATAATAAGAAAATAAATAATATAGATAATGTGAGTTCTTTTGTATGGATGCTAAAGATTTCTTAAAAAAGTATAATAAAGAGATAGATATGATAATAGTAGACCCTCCAAGAAGTGGATTATCAAATAGTGCTAGAAGATTATTACTTGATAAGAAATGTAATAATATTATTTATATATCTTGTGATTTAATGAGTTTTGCTAGAGATATAAAAGAATTAAGTAGGGAATATGAAATAGAAAGTATTAAATTAGTAGATGAATTTCCTAATACTTATCATGTGGAAACTATAGCTTTCTTAACACATCAATAATTTTTACCTTATATATTCAATGGAAGTGCACTATAAAGTGTTATAACTAGTATTAGAAAATCTGAACAATCTTTTTTATAATTAATCTTTTATTAGATATAGTGTTAAAGGAAAGTATGGTATCATTTTTTAGTCAATATTAATTTGATATTGCACGAGGAACAAATGTTTGATACAATATAATTGTATTAATTACTTGGCATGTTAATATGACAATTTAGACGATAAGGTGTGTAGTTTTTAGCCAGGAAAAACTGCATGCATGCTGCGGGTATATCTTTTCAAAAGAAGAGGTATACCCTTTTTGTATAAGGAGGAAAATAAAGACTATGAATGACATTATAAAAGAAGAAAAAATAGAGAATATGATATATGAAATAAGAGGTAAGCAGGTGATGCTAGATTCTGACCTTGCTAGACTGTATGAATGTTCAAATGGTACAAAAACTATTAATCAAGCTGTAAAAAGACACATTAATAAGTTTCCAGAACGATATATGTTTCAACTAGATAGTGGAGGAATATTTAAAAAATTTGAAGTCCCAATTTGGGACTTCAAGTTTAAATAATTATGGTGGCTAAAGAAAATTACCATTTGTATTCACAGAACAAGGTGTTGCCATGCTTGCAACTATATTAAGAACACCAGTTGCAGATATAATGAGTATGCAGATAATAGATGCTTTTGTTTATATGAGAAAGTACTTATCAAGTAGTAATAAAGATAGTATGTTAGTTAATCATGAAAATAGAATATTAAAATTATAAGAGTCATTTGATAAGATGTCTTCTAAACAAACATCTATTATTTATGATGGTAAAATATATGATGCTTATAGTATCTTACTAGATTTACTAAATAGTGCTAAAGAAGAAATTATAATTATAGATAATTATGCTAATAAAGAATTATTAGATATGTTAAGAACTATTAATAAAAATATTATTATCTTATCAAAAAAACTTAGATAGTATTTTACTAAAAAAATATAATAGTCAGTATAATAATATTTTATTTATAAATAATAATCCCTTACATGATAGATATATAATACTTGATAGAAAATATGTATATGTAAGTGGGATGAGTTTAAAAGATATTGGTAAAAAGTATAGCTATATTTATAAAATAAATGAAGAGTTATTTATAGATGAATTATTAAAAAGAGTAGATTATCTTATAAGCTAAAATAAGTAAAAACATATTTATAAATTTTTAGGAAATATGTTTTTCAATTGCTAATGATTAATTTTTAAAAATAAAGTAGGTACTACCATATGTTATAATGTAATTATGTTTTATAGTTAATAAAAAATATTTAGGAAAAAAATAGTAAAGTGTAGTAAAATAAATATGAGTAGGGTGATTAAAATTAGATGTAAATGGTGTAACTTAAATAATTCCTTGTATGTTAAGTATCATGATGAAGAGTGGTGTCAGCTTAACTTGATGATGACTACTTGTTTGAAATGTTATTATTAGAATCATTTCAAGCAGGACTTTCTTGGGAATGTGTTTTAAATAAAAGAGAAGAATTTAGAAAAGCATATGATAACTTTAATTTAGATAAAATATGTAATTACAGTGATGATAAGATTATGAATTAATAAATAATAAAAATATTATTAGAAATAAATTAAAAATTAAAGCTAGTCTAAGTAATGCTAAAATATTTAAAAATATTAGGAAAGAGTATGGTAGCTTTAGAAACTATTTGAAAACTTTTACTAATGAAGAAATACTTTATGAGATAGACAAAACAACTAATGAACTGTCGGATAATATTTCTAAAGATTTAAAAAAAAGAGGGATGAAGTTTGTGGGAAGTGTTATTATCTATTCTTATTTACAAGCAGTAGGTATTATCTATTCCCATGATAGAAGAGTGTTTCCTATATAAAAAAGAATTAAAGAGGTTTATATATGAAAGTAAATATTTAAAATATCTAAATGAAGATATTAAGTTTGATAAAGAAACAATGATAGGCATTTTTTGTTTATTAGTTGTAATAACTGGTATGTTTGGGTTCCTTTATGAGTTTATTTTTTATTATTTTAATGGCGGTATGAAAACATTTTATTGGCGAGGAGGTAACTTTCTACCTTGGATTAATATTTATGCTACAGGATCAATTATGATTTATTTATTAACTTATAAAGATAGAAAGAAACCATTTAAAAGTATTTCTGGTTAGTGTTATAACAACTGATATACTTGAATATTTTTCAGGATTTGTAATGGATAAGATAGCAGGGAAAGAGATGTTGGAATTATAGTCAAGAAATACTTGGAAATTTAAATATAAATGGTTATGTTTGTTTAAGAAGTGTATTAGTGTTTGGTGTTTCCTCTCTATTACTAATATATATAGTATTACCACTTATTTTTTATACAGCAAAGAAATCTAACAAAAAGTATTTGTTACTACTAGTATTATTTTGTGCTCTATAATTATGATAGATGAATTCTACAACTTATTAATAGCAAGAATCTTTCATTTACCAAGAGCATATAATGTTTATTCAAAACTGGGTGTTCCTTATGTTAAATTTTAAAAAGAGGATGGAATGTTATACTTTGATTCTCTTTTGGTTTAATAGAAAAAAATAAAAAAAAAATAGTTATTGGGAACAAATGTTTATATAATATTATATAAATGTATTTACTTTTATAAATAATTATCTATTATTCTTAGTTTCGTTGCAAAAAACTCTATGTTAAAATGTAATAAATAGTTTATAATAAAAATAAAAGGAGGAAAATTAAATGGGAAAAGCATCACTTATAAAAAGAATGGAAGAAAAACATGCCATTCATATTGTCGAGATAGCAGAAGAACTTGGTATTGGAACCACTGACTATGAGGTCATAAATATAGATTAATTAGTAGGAGTAGTAGATGTATACAATAATAGATTATTTAAATTACTATAAAGATTTAACTTTAGAAGAAGCAACATTTAATAAGATTGATGTTTTGTTATTTGCAATATTAGTATATTTGCCAGGAGAATCCTTTAATAAGGAAATTTCTCTACCTGAATTTTATGACTATACTTATAAATATCATAAGAAAGATGTAGGAGTAATGGTGCCTAAAGGCTTATGAATTATTAGATATTATAAAAAATTCTAAAAGATATAAAAATCTTAAGATTAAAAACTTTGTAAGAATTAAGGATGATACTACCCAGTTTGGGGCGGCAACTTTTATCTTAGATGATAAAAAAAATAGTAGGTTTTAAAGGAACAGATGGCTCTTTGATTGGGTGGATTGAAAATATTAGAATATCTTATAAATATCTAACAGTTACCCAAACACTAGCAGTTAACTACTTAAAAGATAATATAAATATTAATGACAAAGAAGTTTATGTAACAGGACACTCTAAAGGAGGTAATCTTGCTTTAGTTAGTAGTATGGAACTAGAAGATAGTCTATTTAATAAAATAACTGCTATCTATAACTTTGATGGACCAGGTCTTAGATTAGAAGAATATAACAGTTTAAAATATAAAAAGAGTGTTAAAAAACTTAATAATATAGTTCCTTCTATGTCTTGTGTTGGTATCTTATTAAATAATAGTAATTATGAAGTAGTAAAGAGTAATCTCTTTGCTTTTGAAGAACACTATCCAACATCATGGAATATCTTTGGACAATGTTTTTGTTTTAGATGAATTATCAAAGTCATCACTACAATTACATGAGTCAACTACTACTGGGATAAAAACTTAGAAAATAGTAAAATAGAATATACTTTTGAAACATTATTTGCAAATCTTGGAAAAGAGTATACTAAACCAGTAAGAGTAGAAATGGAAGATGTTAAAAACATTCTTCATAATATTAAAAATATAGATAGAGGAGTATATACTTATATAGAAGCTATCATATCGGCAATGTTAAGTGTATCTTATAAAGATAGTTCTTCTATAAAGATAGAAGATTAAAATGAAAAAAAAAATTATAATTTTAGTAGTAGTTATACTTTTTATTATCTTTTTTAGCTTTTACTGTTATCCTATTTACTAGTGTTAAGAAAGATTTAAAGATAGAAAGTAATTTAACTAAAGAGATAACAGAACTAAATTTTTAATAGAAAATAACGATACTAGTAATATTAATACTAGATTAAATACTATTACTACTAGTGGTGATTATGTTTTAGTAGAAAAGGCAGCTAAGAATTATTTGAAAGATAAAGAAAAGTTATTTAAAGAGATGTATGAAATCTTAGATAATAGTGATAATATAGAAAACTTATTAATGATTGATAATATTAAAGCTGATGGAAAAAGTTTACTAATACTATTTCTCTTATCAATAATACAGGTAGTAAACTTACTAAATTAAGAGATGAATACCAAAGTCTTAGTAGTAGAGAAAAAAATAGAGAGTTATCTATCTAAAAAATTAAGAGAAGATGATTACTATAATGATTATTATCTTAATGAATTAATGGCTGATATGATGAATAATCAAAAAGAATTTAGATGCTATTAATGAATATTTAGCTACTGTATCTAAGTTAAAAGATATCTTTACTTTTTTTTGAGGGAGAATAAAGATAATTGGAATTTAGAAAATGATAAGATAATGTTTAATAGTGAGACATTATATAATTATTATGAGGATTACTAACAGGTATTAGTGATGATAAGGTAAATAATATGTAAATAACTTGTAAATATCTAATAAAAGTATTATTTTTCTTGCTAGTAACTAATTAATATGATAATCTTTAAAAAGAAAAAAGGGTGATGATTATGGAAGAATTTGAGTCTATTATAAAAGATATAGTAGAAAATAGTGAAGTATTAAAGATGAAAAGAGTATAGACAGCATGCTGATACTAGTTGTTTTGATCATTGTTATATGGCTTCTTACTACTGCTATATTCTTTGTAAAAAACTTAACCTTGATTATAAGTCTTGTGCAAGAGCAGCTATGCTTCATGATTTTTATTTATATGATTGGCGGGTTAAAGATATCTCTCATAAATGGCATGCCTTTACTCATCCTAAAAAAGCACTAGAAAAAAAGCTTTATCCATCTTTGATTTAAATGATAAAGAAAAAAAAGATATTATAATTAATCATATGTGGCCAGTAACTATTAAATTACCAAGAACAAAAAGAAGCTTTTATTTTAACACTAGTAGATAAATACTGTGCTACTTATGAAACAGTTAGTTATACATTAAAACAGTTAAAAAAGCAAGTAGATTGCTAAAAAATAAAAACATGATAAAAATACGTACGAAGGGAGATTTTTTTTGGGAAGAATTATTTGAAAAATTAAAAATAAGTCCTAAGAATTTAACTTTTATAATACAGCTTTTATCCCATTCGTCATATGCCAATGAACATAAAGCAAAAAAAAGATTATGAAAGATTAGAGTTTTTTGGAGATGCCATAGTAGATTTAGTAGTTGCTGATTATTTATATCGATATGAAAAAGAAACTGAAGGAGAAATGACTAAAGTAAGAGCAAGTTATGTTTGTGAAAATGCTTTTTATAGATATTCTATGGATATGGGTTTTAATAAATATATAAAAGTAGGACATGGAGAAGAATCTAGTGGTGGAAAATATAAAAAAGCAATTGTTGCTGATATATTTGAAGCTTTAATGGGAGCTATCTATTTAGATCTTGGTTATGAAACTGTTAGAAGAAGAGTAGCTTTAGATATAATAGTACCATATATTCAAAATCCAAATATTGTTTTCTTTGAAGACTATAAGTCAGCTTTACAACAAGCAGTACAAACCACTAAACAAAGTGTTGTTTATGAAGTAGTTAAAGAAGAAGGACCTGCACATGATAAAACATTTTACAATAGAAGCTAAAGTAGATGGAATCATTTATGGTAAAGGGGTAGGAAGTAGTAAAAAGATGCAGAACAAATAGCAGCAAAAGATGCTTTAGAAAAGTTGGCTAAGAATTGAAAAGTGAACATATAAAAATCTTTTCTTCTTAAAAAGTCTTATACCTTACAAAAAAATTGATAAAACTAAAAATGGGATACTAGTAGTAGATTTAGTAAATAACAAAGGAAAATTAGTTAAAGATTTAGAAACAGCTGAAGTTGCTAAAAAACTAATCTCTAAATATAATATTAGTCTTTCTATGATTAATTTTATAAAGTAGATTATTGTCTAATCTAAAAAAAGTGATAATACATCCTTATTATGAAGTTTATTAATTGATGATATAGTACTAGATAAATTATATATTAGAACAGGAAAAGATATCATCATTTACTATATGATTACTTTGATATAGTAGATGATGTGTCTTTATTTAAATCTAATAGAGAAAGAAAAAAAGAATTATCAACAAATAGATTGAAATAGAGAAAAATTATAAAAAAAAAATAAAAAAATACAAGGAGGTAAAAAATGAGTAAAATTAAAATATTTAGTTTAGGTGGACTAAACGAAAATGGTAAAAAATATGTATGTCATAGATGTAGATAAATCATTATATATATTTGATGCCGGACTAAAATATGATGTAGAGATAACTTAGGAATTGATTATATTATTCCTAGTTTTGATTACTTAATTAAAAATAAAAAAAAAAGAATTAAAGGTATTTTCTTAAGCCATGGACATGAAGGAAATATTGGAGCTGTTCCAGACTTATTAAATAAACTAGAGATGTTCCAATTTATGGAGGAAAATTAACTTTAGAGATATTAGACTTGATCTTGCAGAAGCTGGAGTAAAAAAAGCTAACTTACATGAGATTAAAGCTCATCGAAAATTAAATTTTGGTAAGTGAAAGTATTTTTCCTATTGCTATGACACACTCTATACCAGATGCTTTCTGTTATGTTTTATATACTAAAGATGGAGCGATTGTCTATACAGGAGACTTTACTTTTTGATCATGCTATTAGATCACTTTATCAAACAGATTTAGGAAAACTAGCTTATGTAGGAAAACAAGGAGTATTTTGCTTACTTGCAGAATCACTTTATGCCGAAAGACCTGGTTATACTAGTCCAAATCATAGAGTACAAGACTTCATAAGAACTATTCTTACTAAAAAACGAAAATAGAATAATAGTTACTATTTTTCCTGCTCACTTCTATCGTATACAAGAGTTATTTGATGAATATCTCAAAGACTCATCGTAAAATAGTTATTATGGGTAAAAGCTTACAGAGTATGATTAATTATGGAATAGAAAATAAATACTTAGAAATAAATCCAAAGATAATAGGGGATTTATCTAATCTAAATGATAAAGATGTAGTAGTATTTATATCAGATGAGAGAGAAAACCATTCGCTAATCTAGAAAGAATTATTAAAGGATACGATAAATATATAAAACTAAAAAGAATCTGATACTATCTTTTATAAGTGAACCTAGTGCTGAAGGAATGGAAAGGCGTCTTGCTCTTATAATGGATGAAATAGCTATGCTTGGCGTTAATGCTATAAGTTTATCTAGTAAGAAACATTTACTACATCATGCTTCAAGTGAAGATTTAAAGATGTTATTAAACTTATTAAAACCAAAATATTTATTCCCAGTTAAAGGTGAATATAGAAATCAATATGCTTTTGCTGAAATAGCGGAAGAGATGAATATTCCTAAAGAAAATATTTTATTAAAACAAAATGGTGATGTAGTAGCCATTGAAAATGGAAAACTTTAAATACTAGGGAACATATTAATGTAGATGAGATATTAATTGATGGAAAAGATTCTAGTGATATAGGTAACCTAGTATTGAAAGATAGAGAAATGTTAGGAGAAAATGGTATTGTTCTTATAAGCTGTACATTAGATAAAGAATCAAAAAGAGGTAGTAGCAGGACCTAAGGTATTAACAAGAGGTTTTATTTATGTAAAGGAAAATCAAGATATAGTAGAGCAGATAAAAGAATTATCTAAAGGAGTTATTGAATCTAATATAGAAAAAGGAACTAAAAGAGTAGATTATGCTAAGATAAAATCTGATGTTAGAGACAGTCTTGGTAAGTATTTATATCAAGAAATAGGATCTAAGCCGATGATAATAACAGTTATTCAAGAAGTGTAGAAATACACTTTTTCTATTGAAAGAAAAAAGTGTTTATGATAAAATTTTCTTATAAGGATAAGGATAGAGGTGTCTTATGACTAAAGAAAAAAAATAAGATAATATTAGTAATTATATTAATACTTATAAGTTTAATAGCATTAGTAGGTAGTAGTTATGCTTTTACTTACTAAATCATTTAAAAAGTAAAAAACTTAGTATGGAAGTAGGAACATTAAAAATAGACTTTGCAGAAGGTAATGCTATAAATATGGAGATTAATGCTGTACCAATGACAGATAGTGCTGGTATAAACAGTAAAAGTGTCACTACTCCATATACTTTTACTATAACAAATGGTGGAGATATTAAATAACTACGTAAAATTTAATGATGAGTTATGGCGAATAATAGAGTCTTTGATACAGATGATGGAACAGGAAAAGGTAGAAAAAGACTAAAGATAATAAGAAATGAATCAATAGGAGATTATTCTTGGGATAATAAAGATACTACAACAGGAGCAGAAAGATAACAATGGAAAAAATGAATGGACAGATGCAAGACTAAATTATTTATTAAATCCAGGACATGAAAGTGAAATTGCAGGAGGAAGCTTATATTGGAATAGAGGAGCAGGAAACTGTTATAAAGGACAAAATAATATAACAACAGCATGTGATTTTACAACAACAGGATTAACCGAGAAAGCCAAAGCAATGATAGGAGATGCCAAGTGGTATCTAGGAGGAAGCAGTACATATGAAGATGTAACAACACCAATGTTTTACACAAGAGAAAGAGGAACAAAAGTATATAGTGGAAGAGGTACAAGTTGGACAGGGAAAGTAGGATTAATGTATCAAGCGATTATGGATATGCAACAAGTGGAGGAGCAACAACGAATAGAGCCAGTTGTTTATCAAAAGAACTATATAATTGGGATGATAGTTCAGTAAGTGATTGTAAAAATAACGATTGGATGTATAACTCAAACATATGGCAGTGGACAATAACGCCCAGCCAGGATAGTACTGACTTTGTATTCTCTGTCTTTGATACTGGTGATGTCACTTACGATAGTGCAATAGACGTCCTCGGCGTGCGGCCAGTCGTACATCTAAAATCCACAATTAAGGTGATAACAGGATCAGGAACGAAAGAATCACCATACATTTTGGAATAGAAAAAGGTAGGTAGTAGCTCCACCCCTGATGGGCGACGTCCAGTCGGGACGGACGAAAAAACTAGTAGAAAAGCAGGATGAAAAACAAACAAAATGGAATAAAGGTCCCAAGAGCAGACTGCTCGGCTCTTGGAACCCGATAAAATAGGTGTAAATGCTATAGATAGATTTACATAGGTTAATCTTTTGAAAAAGCGGATTTGGTTATGTCCTTTCTTCTTCGCCCAGCCAGGATAATACTAACAATGTATTCAATGTCAATAATACTGAATATGTCAATAACAATAATGCAAACAACAACGGCGTGCGGTCAGCCGATTAATTTTGGTACTTAAGGTTAAGGCTTTAAGTAGAGTGATGAATCGTCATAGATTAACCTTGTCTTAGACTAAACTTAACGTACATATAGAAAATGATACGTCAATTTCTAAAACTGTGTATGACTGTAACTAATAAAAACTATACATTACTTGTATGGTCTTTATTGATTATAATATTAGATAAAGCTATTAAATAAGCTTTCTTTTTACGCTGTGTCCTAGTTTGTTGTAAATGTCAACATGAAATGTCACAAGAATGTCATTATTAAAATGTCATAGTTTGAGTGGGTATATCCACTCACTTTTTATTCTAATTTCATTTTGACAACATGGACTAAGAAATAATTCTTTTGAGTAGACATATAAATGTTAATATAGAAAGACATAAATATGTCAAAGTTAAAAAGTCATAACTTGGGTGTTATGACTTTTTAAATTATTTGATTCTCAATAATTGGAATATTTGGTAAAGAGTCGTTGTTTTCTATAGTAATTGGTGGTAGGGTACTTTTACTTTCAGTAATTTTATTACTAGGTATTTCGTTATCTAATATACCTAATTTTTTTAAAGTATCTAAATCATCATCTATATCAATAATTCTATATATTTCTTCAAAAGAAGTAATTCCATCTAAAACCTTATAAAGACCATCTTGTAACATGGTTATTACATCAGATGTGTATACTATTTTCTGAAGATCTTCCTTCTTTCATTTCTTCTTCATTTAAAGCATTTCTAATTTCATCATTAATTAACAATAACCTTCTTGAATAGCTACAATACGATCATGATATCCTCCTGAACAATATTCACATCCATCATGATTTGCAACATAAGTTTCCTCTATATCTTTGTGAAGTGCTAGTTTAAATATCTTTTTTTGATAAGGAGTAGTAGCTTCTTTCTTTCTACAATGCGTACAAAGCATTTTAGCAAGTCTTTGCGAAATAATACCAGTTAAGGCACTAGATAATAAATATCTTTCAACATTCATATCAAGTAGACGTTCAATAGTACTTAATGAGTTATTGGTATGGACTGTAGATAGTACTAAGTGACCAGTAATTGAGGCACGAACGGCGATTTTAGCTGTTTCACTATCACGAATTTCTCCGATTAGAATAACATTTGGATCTTGTCTTAAGATAGATCTTAAAACTGTAGCAAAGTCAAGTCCTATTTCACTATTAACTTGGACTTGGTTTAATCCTTCAAGATTCATCTCAATTGGATCTTCTACAGTGATAATATTAGTTTCTTTATTATTTAAAAACTTGTAGAATAGAGTATACTGTTGTACTTTTTTACCAGAACCAGTAGCTCCTGTGATTAGTATTATTCCATTAGGTTCCTTAATCATTTTTTTAACTTTTCTAAGTTTCTTTCTCATTAAAGACCTAAAGAGTCAATACCTGCTAAACTTCTAGAATAGTCAAGAATACGAATAACACACTTTTCACCTTCGTTAGTAGGAAGAGTAGAAACACGCGTCTCCATAGGTATTCCCTTTAATAGTTCCCTTAATTGCTCCGTCTTGTGGAAGTCTACTTTCTGTGATATTCATATTAGCTAAAAGTTTAATTCTAGTAATTAGGTTTCGCTCATAAATTTTCTCAATCTTAGTATAATCTCTTAAATCACCATCGACACGCATTCTAACCATTAAAAAGTCTTCTTCTCTTGGATCAAAATGTATATCACTGGCACCATGAGTGGCACCGTATGCTAAAATGTCATCAACAACATTAACAACGGGAGTTTTTGTCATATCATAACTAATCATTTAATCAGCCCTTTTATTTTGATATGGTATTTTTACTATATTCTATTATATAATAGGATTAGAATTGGTGCAAGGGGTGAGATGTGTGAAAAAAAAAATTGTTAAATAAAAAAGGCTTTATGCTCTTAGAAACACTTAATTGTCAGGTCATTTTGTAATGACTATTTTTGCAATGCTTTACACTAATTTTCTTTCCATTACTTGGTGAATATGAACGATACAGAACTTATAATAGTGTAGAAGGTACTTATATTGCTCATTGGGCCAGAAAATTAGTTTTAGATGGAGCAAGTGATAGTGTATTTACAACAACTAACAGAAATGGTTATATCAATATCTCTTGATTGTAATTTATATACTAATAATGAGATGAGTGACTGGTGTACTAACTTCAAAAGAACTAATAAAGTATCAAAAAATTTATTTAACTAGCTATTCTACGCAGCGGTTTAAAAATTATATAAATAGTTCTTCCTTATTTCAAAGAGATTTTAAAAGATTATATTAGTTATATACCAACATTTAGTAGAAATACTACAAAGATAAATTCTGGCAAGTATTATCACGTTATTGTTGAATATGCTAAAAATGATGTTAATAACTATGCAATAATGGAGGTGAAAAAGAACTAATGAGAATTAATCAAAAAGGAATGACTTCTATTGAACTTTTAATTACCTTTGTTATTCTATCACTAGTAGTAACTGGAATGTTTGATGTTGTATTAAACTATAAAGATAGAGAAATAATAGAATCAATAAGAGCAACAGTAGTGGAGTATGATAATAGTTTACAAAAAACTGATACAAGATGATTTTATTAAGGGACATTTACAAAATGTTACTATTAATACCACTAATCCTAATTTATTAACTGCTACTTTTCAAATGGAAAAAGATGCAACTACAGCTACTACTTATGTAACTACATTACAAATTGATATAACAAATGGTATAATTAGTTATGGAAGAAGTGGAGAAGTAGTCAAATATCCAATTCCAAAAATTTGATACTAGTTATGGAAGCAATTCTACTATTTCTCTTGCTCTTGATAAAGATAAAACATTTATTGAAACTATTGGTGATACTAATAAATTTGTAAATATAACCATTACCTATATTCATCAAAACTTTAAAGATGGAGAATTGACTTTTCTATTACCAGTCCTGTTAATTACCCTTACAATCTTTAACAAAGAAAGAAGATGGAAGCAATTATTGATTGTAAAACTCTACCAATTAAAAAATTATAATAGGATAAATTAGTTTTTCTTAATAGCATTAATAACTTGTAAATGAACTGATAAACTTCCAAAAGTAATAAAATTCAACATAATCAAGGCTTTAATCTTCAAAGGAAAGTTAAGAGTAGGAACAAGACTTATTCCAGTAGTAAGATCCATGAAACCAGAAAAAAATGACTTTAGTAAGGTTTGATTCATTAAAAAAAAGAGAAAACAGTTAGTAAAAACTGAAAAATAGTAATTGAGCCAAGCATGAAGATTAATACTTGCATAGATTCATTAATAGCATCAGATAGAAATAATAAAATATTAGGAGTAGGAGGAAATTCTACTTCTTTTTTAACTGTTTCTCTTCTTGCTTTAGGTCTTATTAAAATACCAAGAATAATATTAGATAGCAGTTGAATAATAAAAATTTTATGAGCAAGTCCTTTATTATTTAGAAGTAGGCCACAAGTACCAAGAACAAATAAAGGATTAGCAAAGTGAGTAAATACTAATAAGTGATTAGCTTCCTCTTTATTTATATGACCAGCTTCATAATCTTTAACAATATACTTAGCCCCAGAAGGAAATCCAGAAATCATACTCATTAAAAAGAATGAAACTAGCATTTTCAGAAAGATGAAAAATGATATTCATTGGCTTTTTAAAGTATTTACTAAGTATAATTGGATAACCCATATTAATAAAAAGAAAAAGACAAAACAAAAAAAGGAAAAGATAGAGGGAAAGAGTTTTTCTCTAAAAATAAGCAAAGCATTAATAGAGGAATTAATCATTACTGTTGGAAAAAACAAAAAATACCAAAATAGGCAAATAAAAGGATAAACGCTCCTAGAAAATAGTAATATTTTTTTCTTCATATTTTTTTAAACCTCTGTTATAATGTATTATAAAGGTGTTGATAAAATGACTAATAAATTGTATGAAAAATTTAAAAGTTTTATGTCAGAAAATCTCAAAACAATAATTGTTTTTCTTTTACTTTATTTAGTATTAACAATTCCACTACCATATTATATTTATGCAGGTGGTGGTACTATAGATATAAAGCAGTAGAGTGAATATATTAAACTCTAAAAAGAATAAAATTAATGGCAAAAATGTACTTTGCTTACGTAAAGAATTTAAAAAGGAAATACTGCTACTTATCTTTTATCTAAAGTATTTAAAGATTGGGAATTAGAAAAAGAAGAAAATGCTACTCTTACAGATGATGAAACTATGGAAGATGTTACTTTTAGAGATCATATTTATTTAAAAAGCGCTAACCAAAATGCTATTTTACAAGCTTATCAAAAAGCAGGTAAGAAAGTATCTATCAAAGCAAGTCATCCTTATGTTTTTATATGTTACTGAAAAAGAAGAAAATGGACTTAGAGTAGGTGATGAAATAATAAGTGTTGAGAATGAAAAATATACTAATGTAGATGATTTTAAGAAGATAATTAATACTAAAGAAATAGGAGATAAAATAAACTTAGTAGTTAAAAGAAAAAAGAAAGAAAAAGAGGTAACTGTTACCATCAAAGATAATAAAGGAGTTAAACAAGCTGGTGTTAGTATTATGATGATTTATGATTATGATACTGATCCTAAAATAGAGTTGAAGTTTAAACAAAGCGAAAGTGGTCCATCAGGTGGTTTGATGTTAACCCTTGCTATTTATAATAATTTAACAAAAAGAAAGATATTACTAATGGTAAAAAATAGTTGGTACAGGAACTATTGGAGAAGATGGTAGTGTTGGAAGTATTGGTGGTGTTAAATATAAATTAAATGGAGCTGTAAGGCAGAAAGCTGATATTTTCTTAGTACCTGCTGGTGAAAACTACGAAGAAGCAATGAAAGAGAAAAAGAGAAAAGGTTATTCAATTAAAATAGAAGCAGTAGCAACTTTTGATGATGCTCTAAAAAGTTTTAGAAAAAATTATCTTAAACTATATAATATTAAATAAAGAAAGTGATTTCTAGTGAACTTGAAAAACTTAAAAATTGAATTAATTGAACAGAAAAAGTCAAAGTGTGGAGGAAATATCTATCATTTTTCACAAGTTAACTTTGATTTTAACTCTAATAAAATAGAAGATGGACATTAGCAGCATATGAAACTGAAGAAATCTTTGAAACTAATTCATCCTTTTGGTGATGGTAACAGTCGTGTTAGTAGGATAATAATTTTTTAAAGAGTATCTAAAAACAATAAGGGGAAGTATATTGTTTTAGATACTGATAAACCATATTATATGAGAAGGTTGAAGGAATATTATAATAAAGATAAAATATTAAGATACTGTTATGAATCATATGCATCATGATAGAGGTAAATACTGTATCAGTTTCATAATCTGTTAGGGCAAAGACTAAACCTAAAGAAACCATATGGAATAATATAAAGTAATTCTAATGGATTATTACTATTCATTACATGAATATAACCAAAGACTAAGAATGATATAATAGCAAAGACCCATTTCTTTTTAAAGATAGTTTGAAAAGTCTTTCTAAAAAGTAATTTCTTCTAAAAATAGGTGCGAATAATCCGGCTGCTATAAACATTAAGATGGGGCTAGCTGGTATTAAACTTTGAACAGTTTTTTCATTAGTAGAATTACTAAGAGGAGTAAACATAGAAATTAATATGTTTGCTATCATCATAATGGCAAGTCCTACTAACCAGTATTTTAAACCTGAATCGAAACATTTACTAAAATTGTTTTTAAAAGTAAAAAAATCTTTCTTTAACTCTTTTCGGTAGATTAAATAAAAAATAAAGAATAAAACAATATCTGATAAAATAGTTAGTATTAAGAAATTTAAATCTGATATATTCTTTAGATTAATATTTAGTATTAGAGCGAAGAACACCTTTATATAACTAGAACCAAAGAATAGTAACATAATAACAATTGCTTTTAAAATATAAATAACTTTCTCCTTAAAGTATCACTCAAATTAAATCCACCTCACTATAAATATAATAGCAAAAGAGAAAAGAAAAAACTAGACAAAATTAAAATATTTCGATATAATTGGTACTAAGAAAGGAGTGGGAGATTGAATAATCCCACTCTTTCTAGTTGAAGGAGGACGTATGGAAGATGAAATTAAAAGCTTAATAAGTGCTGCTATTAGTGATCTTGACCTTAGAGTTAGTAGTGTTTATGACTCTAATGAAGAAGGTGTTAAGACTAGAAATATTGAATTAGATAGTGATAGTGTTATTGATGTAGAAAAAGATAACTTTAGCAACAAAAATAATTAATCCAATACTAGATAAAACTAATCTTTTAAATGATTTTGAAGTATTAGATATTCATTCTAAAGAGAAAGGAGAATAAAAATGAATAATAAAGAATTTTTAAGAGCAGTTGATAATATTGTTAAAGAGAAAAAATATTGATAAAAGTATTGTTTATGATGCTATGCAACAAGCATTAACTTCTGCTTATAAGAAAAACTATAATACTAAGAATAGTAATGTAAAAGTATTAATCAATGATAAAACAGGAGAGATAAAAGTATATTCATTATCTAACAGTAGTTGAAGATGAAAAAATGACTAGAGAAGAGTATGAAGATTATTTATTTGAACATTATACAGATGAAGATGAAGATGAGGAAGTGGTAGAAAAGAAACTAACGAAGAGGAAGAAGAAAAAAGAGAAGATTAGTTTCTTTAATCCTGAATGTGAGATTAAGATTAACTGATGCTAGAAAGATAGATAAAAGCTTAAATATTGGTGATACTATTGATACTGAAATAACTCCTCATGACTTTGGAAGAGTGGCTGCTTCTACAGCTAAACAAGTAGTAGTACAAAAGATAAGGGAAGCTGAAAGAAATAGTATTATGGCTGAATTTGGTGATAAGCAAGATGAATTATTAATCGGAACAGTTGCTTTAGAAGATACTGATAACTACTATATTGATTTAGGACGTTCTAATGGTATTTTACCAAAAAAAGATATTATTCCTGGGGAAAAGATTGAAATGGGAAGCCAATTAAAAGTATATGTTAGTAAAGTTGATAATAATGGACGTAACTTACTTGTATTACTTTCTAGAACTCATTATGGTTTTGTAAAACGTTTATTTGAACATGAAATACCAGAATTTAGAGATGGTACTGTATTAATGTATGCTGTAGCAAGAGATGCTGGAAATCGTAGTAAAGTAGCTGTTTACTCTGAAAATAGTAATGTAGATCCAATTGGAGCTTGTATTGGGGAGAAGGGTAGCCGTATTGCTAATATAATTAATGAAATTACATGGAGAGAAGATTGATATCGTTAAGTATGATAAAGATCCAGCAGTGTTTATTCGTAATGCTTTATCACCTGCTAAAGAGTTAACAGTATTAGTAACTGATCCTAAGAAACAAGAAGCAATAGTAGTAGCAGATGGTGATAATTTCTCACTTGCTATTGGTAAAAGAGGAATGAATGCTAAACTTAGCTAGTCGACTAACTAGATATAATATTGATATTAAAACAAGAGAACAAGCAAAAGAGAGTTAGGAATTAATATTAAAAAAAAGGTGAGTAAGCTATGAAGGTTAAGAAAATACCTTATAGAACTTGTGCCGTTACCGGAGAAAAACTAGAGAAAAAAGATTTCTTAGAATTGTTAGAAATAAAGAAAAAAGAGGTCTTTGTTGATTTAACTGGAAAGAAAAACGGTCGTGGCGCATATATTAAAAAAGACTTAGAAGTCTTAAAATGAAGCCAAGAAAAGAAAAAGTCTAGAAAGAAAGTTAGAATGTACTATTCCTGATAGTATATATGAGGAAATAGAAAAATAATAGAAAAATAAAAGAAAGAGGTGAAGTGTATGAATATACAAGATTATGCTTTAGATATTGGTAAAAGTGAAGAGGAAGTTTTAGAGAAGATGAAGAGTCTAAAACTAATTACTACTGATCTTAATAGAGCTTTAAGTGATGATGAGGTTAATTCTTCTAGATAATGCTTTTCAAGATGAAGAGGATTATGTACCAAGTGAAGATGTAAATGATGAGGTAGTAGAAGATATAGCACTTTCCATGAAAGCTGAAGAAATTGCTTATAACAATAGTTCTTATAATAAAGAAAATAAAAACCTTCAGTAAAAGAAAAATAAGAATAATAAACAATCAGCATCTAAGTTTAAGGAAGAGAGAAAAAAAGATTTATAAGCATAGAGAAAAAAACTACAGAGTAATGAAACTTTAAAAGATGATTCTGTTCTTCTTTATAAAGATGGTATGACTGTTGGTGAAGTGGCTGAAGCTTTAGGTGTTGGTACTAGTGAAGTTATAAAGAAACTTATGGGATTGGAATCTTAGCAACAGTTAATAAAACTTTATCTTTTGATGATGTTGAAGTTCTTAGCTTTAGAGTTTAATAAAACTGTTAAGAAAGAAGAAACTCAAGATATCTCTAATTTTGAAAATTATGAGCTTAGTAGATAGTGATGATGATTTAGTAGAACGTCCACCAGTAGTTACTATTATGGGACACGTTGATCATGGTAAAACAACTTTACTTGATTATTTAAGAAAAAGTAGTGTAGCTAGTGGTGAAGCTGGTGGTATTACCCAAGCAATCGGTGCTTATCAAGTAAAGTGTAAGGGTAAAGATATAACATTTATTGATACACCTGGTCATGAAGCTTTTACAGAGATGCGAGCAAGAGGAGCTTCTGTTACTGATATAGTTATTATTATTGTATCAGCTGAGGATGGAGTAATGCCACAGACTAGAGAAGCTATTGATCATGCTAAAGCTGCAAAGGTTCCAATTGTTGTTGCTGTTAATAAGATTGATAAACCGGAAGCTAATATTGATAAAGTAATGACAGGTCTAGTAGATGCTGGACTTACTCCAGAGGAGTGGGGTAGGTGATACTTTAGTTAATAAAATATCAGCAGTTACTGGAGAAGGTGTTGAAGATTTACTTGAAAATATCTTGTTAATAGCAGAAATGCAAGAGTTAAAAGCTAATCCGAAAAGATATGCAACTGGTGCTGTTTTAGAAAGTCAAATGGATAAACACATGGGTAGTGTAGTAACTTTATTAATTCAAAATGGTACTTTAAGATTAGGAGATCCAATCGTAGTGGGTACATCTTTTGGTAAAGTTAGAACATTAAAGAATGATTTAGGACAAAATATTGTTCTAGCCACTCCTTCTATGCCAGTTGAAATAACTGGTCTTTCAAAACTCCAAAAGCAGGGGACAAGTTTATGGCTTTTGAAACAGAAAAACAAGCGAAAGCTATCGCTGAAGAGAGTAAGTTTAAGAGCCAAAAAGATGCTGATACTAATCGTACAGGTAATGACTCTTGATGATTTATTTGGCCAAATTAATGAAGGATTAAAGGAGATCAATGTCGTTTTAAAAACTGATGTTACTGGTAGCTTAGAAGCAGTAAGACAGTCTCTTGAAAAAATTGATGTTGAAGGTGTTAAAGTCAATATTATAAGAGCAAGTGTTGGTGCTATTACGGAAAGTGATATTGTCCTTGCTCAAGCATCACAATGCTATCATCATTGGATTTAATGTAAGAGGTAGTAGTAAGGTTATGGATCTTGCTAAAGAATATGGTGTCTCTATTAAAACTTATGATATTATCTATAAAGTAGTTGAGGAAATGGAAGCTGCTATGAAAGGTATGCTAGAGCCTGAATATGAAGAAGTTATTACTGGTAACTTTAGAAATTCGCCAAATCTTTAAATTTTCAAAGGTTGGTTTAATTGCTGGATGTCACGTAACTAACGGAACTATTAAAATGGGAGAAAATGCTAGACTTATTCGTGATGGTATTGTTGTATATCAAGGAAAGATAAAATCACTTCAAAGAGGAAAGGATAATGCTAAGGAAGTTAGCAAAGGAATGGATTGTGGACTTACTTTAGAAAATTGTCAAGATTATAGAGAAAATGATCAAATTGAAGTATATGATTTAGTAGAAGTTAAAAGATAAGAAAAAAGAATGAACCTATAAACTGGTTCGTTCTTTTTTTATTTTCTTGAATTTACTCATAGTAAAAGATGGATTATAATAAAACCATCTGTTTAACTTTTTATAATGATATACCTGTCATTTTAATGATTTCTTCTTGACTCATACCATTATTGAGTAGAGTAGAAATAATAGATAAACGTTCTTCTTCGCGACCTAATTCAATGCCTTCTTTGCGACCTAATTCAATGCCTTCTTCACGGCCTTTTTGAACACCAATTTTTTCTCGATAAGCTAATTTAGCTTCTTCTTTCCATTTTCTATCTTTCTCTGCATCATAAAGACCGATAGTATTAATGTCAAAAAGTTGCTTCTTTAATTTTTTCTACTGCTTCCATTAAATCATCATCTCCTTTACTAATTTTCTTCTAAATCACTAATCTTATCAAGTTTAAGAATAAGTAAAGCTTTTTCAAGTTTACTTAACTTATCCCCATTATAGTATTTTTTTCTAACTTTTGAAGATTAGTAGAGTATTTTCTAGGATTTCCTGTTATATTTTTTAATATTAAAAGATGGATTATAATAAACCCACCTGTTTAACTTTTTATAATGATATACCTGTCATTTTAATGATTTCTTCTTGACTCATACCATTATTGAGTAAAGTAGAAATAATAGATAAACGTTCTTCTTCACGACCTAATTCAATGCCTTCTTCGCGACCTAATTCAATGCCTTCTTTGCGACCTAATTCAATGCCTTCTTCACGGCCTTTTGAACACCAATTTTTTCTCGATAAGCTAATTTTGCTTCTTCTTTCCATTTTCTATCTTTCTCTCTGCATCATAAAGACCGATAGTATTAATGTCAAAAGTTGCTTCTTTAATTTTTTCTACTGCTTCCATTAAATCATCATCTCCTTTACTAATTTTTTTCTAAATCACTAATCTTATCAAGTTTAAGAATAAGTAAAAGCTTTTTCAAGTTTACTTAACTTATCCCCATTATAGTATTTCTTAGCTAATTGTGGAAGACTGATGTGATATTTTTTAGATTTTCCGTTTCAATTTCTAACGTATCTTTATCAGTATAAACAAATTCAAGAATCGGTTTATCACTTTTAAAGTGCGTAAAATTATTAAAATTCACTTGTAAAAATCTTTTGCATATTACTAAAACTTTCGGAGGCATTCAAACTTTCTCCCTCAAGTTTACCAAGATAAGCTTGATTTCTGATTAGTAGACCATCATAGTATTCACTATTCATCTCAAAGTTTATTAATGACTTATCAATCTTAGCAATGAAATCAGATATCTTTTTTCGCTCTTTAGCATTATTAAGCCGTAACTCATTATTTTGAATAATAATGTTTTTGACCAAATCATCTTTTGAAATAGAAGTAAATTCACTAATTAAAAAGGTAACATAAGCAGGACAAGAAGACATAATAATCTTAAACATAGTATCAGAAGTAGCAGGTATAACCTTACCATCTTTGATAAGTTGTTCTTTAATTTTATTAAGCTTTTTAGAAATTTCATCTTCTTTAGACATGTATTATCACCCCCTTTCGCCATTAATCTAACATATGAGTGATTAGAAAGCAAAAATGTGAAAATAGCAAATTCTACTCTAAAAATGCCTGAATTTACGAAATTGCTCAATGAATTTGTTAAATTTCTCACTATAGTATAGCTGAAAATGATAAATTGCCTTTAAAAAATACAAATTTTATTTTTTTAACTACCTAGTGCCTTTCTTTTTTTTTATCTCCTAATGTTATACTATTCTTGGTTAAGGGAGGAGAAAAAAGTTTATGGCTAATATTAAAATAGAGAGAATTAATCATGCAGTTCAAGAAGAATTAATGAATATTTTATTCTTAGAAGCTAAAGATGAACTGCTAAAAAAGTTACTATTACTGATTGCGAAGTATCAAGTGATTTGGGATATTGTAAAAGTATATGTAACAGTGATGAATGATGAGGAAAAAGGAGCAACTCTAAAAGCATTAAATGATGCTAAGAGTTTCTTAAGAGGGGAGTTAAGTAAAAGAATAGATATTAGACATACTCCAGAATTAACGTTTATATATGATGATTCTATCGCTTATGGTTCTAGAATTGATGAAGTATTAGAAAAAATTAGAGGATGAGAAGAATGAATTATCAAGTTCTAATAAATAGAGAAAATGAATATGAAAAGCAAGACTTTTCAAAATGCTAAGTTATGCAACTTATACCAACACTTTAGGGGAAGATATCATCTTAGAAAAAAGAACACTACAAGCTTTTTTTAATCTACAAAGGAATTTACAACAGATATCAAACTAGATATAAATAGTGGTTATCGGACAATAGAAAAAACAAGAAAAAATCTATAATGAGGATAAAAATTATGCAGCAGAACCAGGTTTTAGTGAACATCATTCTGGACTTTGTTTTTGATTTATTTCTAATTGATAAAGGTATAAATAGTAGATGATAATGAGGTACTAAAAAGTGATAAATATCAAAAATTTTTTAAAAAGGTAAAGAAAAAAAAGCTTGTAGATGTGGACTTATTTTAAGATATCCATTAAAGAAAAGAAGAAGATAACTAATTATCCTTATGAGCCTTGGCATTATCGTTATGTTACTATTTCTACAGCAAAGATTATATATGATAAGAATATAACTTTAGAAGAATATCATAGATTATTTCGTCGTAGTGGTATTTTACTACTTAATAAGAAAAAAGGTATGACATCTCAAGATGTAGTAAATATTGTTAGCAAAAGATTTGATACTAGGAAAGTAGGACATAATGGAACACTTGATCCGTTAGCAACTGGTTTATTAGTAGTAACTATTAATAATGCCACTAAGATTAATGAGTTTTTTAACTGCTTATGAAAAAAAAAGAATATGAGGCAAAAGTACTTATTGGTACTAGAACTGATACGGGAGATATTACGGGAAAAGTTTTAGAATCAGTTGAAGGCGACTTTTTATCAAAAGATGCTGTTTTAAAGATGATTAAAGAGTTTCCTAAAGAATACTTTGCAAGAAGTACCAATTTATTCAGCAGTTAAGATAAATGGTAAAAAACTATATGAATATGCAAGAAATGGTAAAAGTGTTACTCTACCTAAAAGACAATGTATCTATTATTGATTTGAAATTACTATCAGTAACACCAACGACATTCACTTTTTAAAACAATTGTATCTAAAGGTTGCTATATAAGAAGTATGATAGAAGATATGGGAAAAATTTTAGGTGTACCTCTTACCATGGCATCACTAAAAAAGAACTAAACAAGGAGATTTTTCTTTTGACTGATGCTAAAAATTTAGCAGAAATAGATGAAAATGTAGAACTAATCTCTATTAAAGATGCTCTACAAGTTAAGACTAGAAGAAATAGATAAAAATTTAGCTAAAAAAAAATTAAATCAGGTAGTAAAAATAAGAATAGATGAAAATATGCTTTTATTCTTAGAAGATGGTAAGGAACTAGCTTTATATATGAAAATAGATGATTATGCTAAACCACTTAAAATGTTTAGTACTAAATAACTAGAAAACGACAAAATAATCGTTTTCTTTTTTGTATGCTTATTACGGTGGTAGAAATGAAAGTATATCTTGATTT
>VOFC01002668.1_pt1 | contig 36967 bp, 52 predicted proteins | sample 5384161 | NCBI WGS metagenome assembly VOFC01 (sample SAMN12384722, study PRJNA508395) | human gut metagenome | isolation source: healthy gut B | host: Homo sapiens | reverse complement strand
CTTGACTTTTAAGAAAAAGTCTGGTCGGCTCCCTCCAAGAAAAAAAAAGTAGCGCTCACTCCAAATTTCAGGCAGATTCAAGTTACTAGAGAAGAACCGCGAAAAAAGGATGAGCGCTATGACCAATATTGTAGGGCAACTTTTCAAATCTCTCGATCCATGGCCCGGCTTCCAGATCACTTCTTTCTAGATTCAAGTCTCGTCCGTAGATGGCAGGAAGACTCTCATTCTTGATTTGCGACCTGTCGAAGGATCAATGCCGATATGTTCGCGCTGCCGCCATGAGGCACCGCTCGTTCACAGCTATGTTTCCAGAAGAATCAAGGAGTGCTCCCTTTTAGGGTATTTTGTTGAGCTCAACGTGACATTTCGACGAGTGGACTGCCTTCATTGCAAAGGACATCCAATGGAAGCCGTAGAATGGCTTGCGCCGTTCAAGCGGTATACCGAGCGATTACGCGAGCACGTTGAGCACAGAACGCTTGAAGAAACGGTGGCTTACGCTGCTCAAGAAACGAATCTTTCCTGGGATACAGTGAAAGAGATCGACAAGGCCCGGTTGCGGCGATTGTACGAACATTTCCATTGGGATAACTCTCGCCGCTTGGCTGTGGATGAATTCGCCATTCATCGCGGGCATCGTTACGCCACAGTTGTGTACTCCATTGATACGAAGAAAGTCCTTTGGCTTGATCGTGGCCGCTCCAGAGCTACGCTTCGAAAGTTCTTTAACTTACTTACGCCAGAGCAAAAGGCTGGAATAAGAGCTGTTGCCATGGATCAAAAACTCTGCCTTCGACCTTGAGGTGAAAGAGAACTATCCCAACGGCGTGGTTGTCTACGACTTGTTTCATGTCCTGTCCAACTTCGACAGGAAGGTGATCGACAGAGTCAGGTGGACGCGGCCAATTCCCTCAGGCATGCGCCTTGGTTAAGAAAAGTCGTGAAAGAGCTCCGGTACCTCTTGTACAAGCGCCCTGAAAATCTCTCGGAGAAGGAGCATACAAAACTGGCGGAGCTTTCCAGAAACTTAATACGCCGTTGCTCAAATGCTATCTCATGGGAGACGAGCTTCGACATCTCTGGAGTTTGGGAACACGCGGACAAGCAATTGCTTTGGTTATGGACTGGATTCACCGAGCCACTCACAGCAGGATCAAGCCCTTGGTAGATTTCGGCAAGAACCTCAGGGGCTATGTGCAGGGCATCATTGCAGCCGCGGACTTTAAGATCAACACCTCTCTGTACTTGAAGGTGTCAACAATAAAATCAAGCAAATTAAGCGACGAGCTTATGGCTTCCGAGACGATCTGTACTTTTTCTGCGCGTCGCACGCGCGGCCGCGTCTTCCTCGTGGGCTCCGTCCTCAATCAGGCCGACGACGTCTCGCTCGCCGTGAGAAGACTCGTCTTCGGCGAAATGAAGGTCTGCGGCATCACACGGGCCGACGATGCGACCAGGGCCGCGCTCGAGGACTTTTTCCGCAGCAGGCGTCGTGCTCGCGAAGCCTCACCCAGAGCGGTCACACCCCGAAGGACTCGCGGTCCTCTCGAATGAGATCAAGGAACGCACGAAGGCCCTCGGCCTCACGATGCCCGTCACGGCCGTCGTCGACACAGACGAAACGGACGTTCTCCGGGCCATCGCCTCGCCCGCCGCCACAGACGCCTTCACGCCCCTACAGATCCACGGTGACGTGACGGACGCAGACCTCGAAGGACTTCGTGTCCTGTTTCCGGGAAAGGCCCTCCATCTCGCGGCCGCTCTCCCCGAAGACCCCGTCGCGCTCGCCGAGGCGGCCCAGGCTCGAGGGGCTTCTCGAGCGGGGACTCGCCGACAGGATCGTCGTCGACGGCACCTCGGACGGCCTCGCGGGCGGACTCACGCCCGAAAACGCACGGACCGCCGCGGCTGCGGGTGCGGCGGGGCTCGACGCGAACTCGGGCGTCGAGTCGGCGCCGAGTCTCAAGGATCCGCGCCTTCTGGCCCTCTTCGCGGGCGCCGTGCGGTGATGCCCCCGACGCAGACCCGAAAACCGAACACACTGAACTACACAGAACCGAACTCGAAAAGGAATCTCCATCATGCTGCTCAATCCCTACTTCGGCCAATACGGCGGCCAGTTCGTCCCCGAGCTTCTCCTTCCCGCCCTCGACCAGCTCGAGCGCGCCTACGTCGACGCGAAGGACGATCCCGCCTTCAGGACGGAGCTCGACCGCCTGCTGACGACCTATGCGGGCCGTCCGACGCCGCTCACGAGGCTCACGCGCCTTACGGAGGGCACGAAGACGACGATCTACCTCAAGCGCGAGGACTTGCTGCACGGCGGCGCCCACAAAACGAACCAGGTGCTCGGCCAGGCGCTCCCTCACGAAGCGCACGGCCAAGACCCGCGTGATCGCCGAGACGGGCGCGGGCCAGCACGGCGTCGCCACGGCGCTCTGCCTCGGCCCTATTCGGCTTCAAGTGCAGGATCTACATGGGCGCCAAGGACGTTGAGCGCCAGAAGCCCAACGTCTTCAGGATGGAGCTCATGGGCGCCAAGGTCGTGCCCGTCACGGCGGGAAGCGGCACGCTCAAGGAGGCCTGCAACGCGGCCCTTCGCAACTGGGCCGAATCCTTCGAGGACACGCACTACATGCTCGGCACCGCCGCGGGCCCTCATCCCTTCCCGACGATCGTGCGTGAGTTCCAGAAGGTGATCGGCGAGGAGGCCCGCGCCCAGTTCGCCGAGGCCGAGAACGGACTCCTGCCCGACGCCGTCATCGCCTGCGTGGGCGGGGGCTCCAACGCCATCGGCCTTTCACGGACTTCAGGCCCTTCGAAGACACCCGCCTTATCGGCGTCGAGCCCGCGGGCATGGGCATCGCCTCGGGCAAGCACGGCGTCACGCTCGGCGAGGGTCAGCTCGGCATCTTCTTCGGCGCGCGCTCCTAACATGCAGACGCCCGAAGGCCAGATCAACGAGTCGTACTCGATCTCGGCCGGCCTCGACTTCCCGTCGGTCGGCCCCGAACACGCCCACCTCAAGTACACGGGCAGGGCCGAGTACGTGAGCGTCACCGACCGCGAAGCCCTCGGCGCCTTCCTCGAACTCTCCCTCAAGGAAGGCATCATCCCCGCGCTCGAAAGCTCCCACGCCCTCGCCTACGCGCTCAAGATGGCCCGCGCGGAACCTGAAAAGGAACAGAAGCTCGTCGTCAACCTCTCGGGCCGAGGCGACAAGGACATCTTCCAGGTGGCCGCGAGGCTCGAGGCCGACGGCTGCCTGAAGGGACGGCCGCCTCAGCCCGACGCACCGGAGCCTACGCCGACTGAGATGCGGAAAAAGACTACGGAACACACAACGGAAACACTGCTGAATGAGAGACGCCATGACCGAACGCTTTGAAAACCTCTTCGCCCGACTCGCCCAAAGGCGCGAGGGCGCATTCGTCCCCTTCGTGAACCTCTCTGCGACCCCGATCCCGAGACCTCGCTTCGCCGTTCTCGAAACGCTTCGTCGCCTGGGCGCCGACGCGCTAGAGCTCGGGATCCCGTTCTCCGACTCCGTGCGCCGACGGCCCCGTCGTCGAGGCCTCCGCCGACAGGGCCCTCGCCAACGGCGCCACGCCCGCACGCTGCCTCGACGTACTGCGCAGGTTCAGGACCGCACATCCCGAGACGCCCGTCTGCCTCATGCTTTACATCAACCCGTCGCGGCGCCCGACGTCAGGCGCTTCATGCAGGCCGCAGCCGACGCGGGCGCAGACGCCGTGCTCATTCCCTGACCTCCCGACGAGCATGCGCGAGGCCGAGCCCGAATGGGACGAGGCCGCCCGCGAGGCGGGCCTGCACCTCGTCGCCATCGTGCCGCCCAACGCCTCCGACGAGCGCGTCGCAAGAATCGCGGGCCTCACGAGCGGATACACCTATCTGCTCTCGCGCGTCGGCATCACCGGCACCGACCACGCCTCGGGCACGCCTCGGGCACGCCCGCAGAGCGCATCATCCGCGACCTCGAGAGGGCCAAGGCCCCGCCCACCCTGCTCGGCTTCGGCATCTCCACGCCCGGACACGTCAGGCGCGCGCTCGAAGCGGGCGCCGCAGGCGTCATCGTGGGCTCCGCCCTCGTGAAGATCGTCTCCGAACACCTCGGCGACAGGGACGCCATGCTCAAGGCCCTCGGCAGCGCCGCCGCCTCCTTCAAGGCCGCCACGCGAACGGCCTGAAGAACCATGGACCACGCATGAGTATTCCAAATGTTTTTAGATTATTAAAAAGGGGCACCCGCAGACGAAAACTTCTGCTGGCGCCCTGCCTTCTTCACAAGAAACAGCGCCCTAAACGCCTGCAACGCGGTTGCAAAAGATGTCTGACGTCCAACAGTCGCGTCACGCAAGCAGAAAACACTTGCAATTAGAGGATGGTACATGATAGGATGTATCTAACAAATCAAACGACGGCATCCCGGAGGCAGGCGAACCCGCCGCCCCGAAAGCTCCCGTCCTCTTGAAGGAGAAATTTCATGAACGACATCGTGATGGTCAACGACGCCAACGTCGAATCCGTGATTGCAGCCGACAAGCCCGTGATTCTCGCCATCGGCGCGAGCTGGTGCCCCGACTGCCGCCGCGCCCAGCCCTTCTTCACGCAGCTCGCGGCTGTCAACGCCGAACGCGCCGTCGCCTCCTGCGACTCCGAGCAGAATCCGCAGGTCGTCGCGAAGTACGCCGTGCAGCACATCCCAACGATGGTCGCGCTCAAGGGCGGCAGGGAAGTCGACCGGATCGTCGAGGTGAAGACGCCGGGCGAGCTCAAGGCCTTCGTCGAGCGCAACATCTGACGCCCGCACAAGTCCTTCTCAGGATCTCCCTGATCCGAGATATCTTTGAGGCACCCGCAGGACAAGACGTCTGCGGGTGCCTTTTTGTCTGAAAAATTCGTTGCACTGACATAGGAAGTCCTCAGTTCCGCCCATGTCTGCGCTAATTTTCACTTCTTAGACTTCAGTCCGATTCGAACAGTGCGCCGCGGCAAGCGAGCCGCTCTCCCGCGCACCGGCAACTGCAACTGTTTGAAGAGGTTTTGACAATGAAGATCAAGAACACCACTGCCGCCATTCTCGCCGCTGCCGCCATGACGGCCGCCACCACCGCCTGGGCCGTCGACGCCGCCCCCGCATCCGTCCCGCAGATCACGGAAAACGCGCAGCCGCAGGTTGGCATGAGCGCCGCAACTGCTGCGGCCGAAGAGGCCTACGGCGGACAGACCCGCTCCGCCCGCCTGCACATGAGCCGCGAATACGGTCCCGTCTTGGACGTCCGCGTGGTGAAGGACGACGGCACGAACGTCCACACCTTCGTGGACGCGCAGACGGGCAAGGTGGTCGCCGCCGACGAATTCGGCATCGGCGAAGGTCGCCACATGTTCGACGGCCGAGGATACGGCCACCGCGATCACGACCGGGGCGACTGCGGCTTCGGCTTCGGTCACGGCTTCGGGTTCCATGGCGGCCGCGCCTGCTGGTGATGAATGATTCCGGCGCGCGATGAGGCGCCCGAAATACAAGGGATGAAGAACGGGAGCGGACTCGGAGCCGGCTCCCGTTCTTTGCTTTTGGGAACGAAGGCTTTGGAAAACCCGCCCTCAGGAGAAAACCGTGAAGACCGCGAGCGCGAGGAAGAGCACAGCGCTGCCGCGGTTGAGCCAGAGCGAAAATGCGGGGCTCTGCAGCTTCTTCGCCGCAGCGCCGCCGCCCAGGCGATGGCCGAGAAGACGACGAAGGTGGCGAGGATGACGGTAAGGCCCTGCACGACCATCTGAAGGACCAGAGCCCAGCCCGTCGTGCCGGGTGCGACGAACTGCGGGAAGAAGGCAAGGAAGAAGATCTGCACCTTCGGGTTCGTGATGTTCATGATGAGGCCGCGGCGCCAGAGTTGCACGGGCGAGCTCGGGACGGCGCGCCCGTGCCGACGGGATCGGCCGCGTGGTCCATGCACCCCAGGCAAGATAAAGATAGGCGGCGCCCGCGAGCTTGATCGCCATGAAGAGTGCAGGAACGGCCGCGACGACGGCTGCAAGGCCACAGGCCGCGAAGAACGTCTGCAGCACCAGACCGGTCATGAGGCCGAACACGACGGTGACGCCCCGCTCGCACGCCGTAGACGGCGCTCTGCGCGAGCACAAAGAGATTGTCGGGACCAGGAGCGGCAGAAAGCAGCAGGCTCGCGCCGAGGAATGAGCCAGACGGAGAAGGTCATGATGAGGGCCTGTTGGCGTTGTGCAGTGTTGTTGTGTTTGGCGACCGTGCGGAAATGCACGGGACAAAAAAACCCGCAGCGGGCTACGGGAAGAGGCTTGGGCCTGCCGCACTGCGGGGAAACAGCAAGCTTCATATTGCGCGAGCTTCACCGGTTGAGCCAGGAGGTAATGATGCAACACGGGAGCTCGAGAGAGAAGCGCAAGTGCTTGCTTGAATCATCATAGAACAAGCATCCGCACTCAAGCCCCTTCTTTGAACGGTTCTTGCGGCACGTCAGGAAAGGCCAACGGACAGGTTTATTACTGCAGGTTCTTCATAGTAAAATGGATTTTTCCCTTCCGATTCAGGGACCTCCGGCGAGGCCCCGTCCTCTTCCCTCCTTGTCCTCCCATCAAAGCCACCAGACGGTGCTCCAGGGCGACAGCGCCTCCTCCACGTCCGCGGCGGACGAAACCGTCTGAACGAGGCGGGCGTCCCTGCGAATCGAGGAGAGGATTCTCAAGAAGCCTGATCGCCCACGGCTCGCCCTCCTCGACGATCGAGTGCCACAGCAGCACGGGGTGTCCAAGCTCGAGCGAGAACGCGACCTCGCGCAGGTGCTCGAGCCCTCCTTCCCGCCATCACCAGACTTCCGGCCCGAGGGCCGCGATCGCGCGGTTGCGTGCGCGAAGGCTCTCCGCGCGCTCCTCGTCCGTGAACGAGAGTCCGTTCACCTGAGGGGCGAGCGAGATGAGCAGGCCGTATTCGGCGATGCGGCGCGCAAGGCGCGCGTTGGCGGGCGGCCAGGGCTGCGAGAGCGGCGTCCCCATGACGGCGATGGTGCGCCCGACCGTGCCCGACGGACTCCTCGCCTCGAGCGCGCCCTCGTGGGCGGCGGTGTCGATGCCTGCGGCAAGCCCCGAGACGACGACGGCCCCGCGTGCGGCAAGCTCGCGGGCGACGCGACGCGCATCGGCGCGGGCTGAGTCGGACGCATCCCTCGAACCCACTATCGAGACGCGCAGCTGGCGCTCGGTGAGCGACAGGTCGCCTTCGTGCACGAGCACGGCGGGATGCTCCTCAAGGGCGGCAAGCTCGGGCGGATAGGAGGGATCGGAGGCGGCGACGAGCTTCGTGCCGTCGGGGAGCGTCTCGTCGAGAAGACGCACGACCACTTCGCGACCCGCGCGTTCAAAGGGGCGCTTTTCAAGCGTGACGAGCATGTCAAAGGCGTCGGTGGGGATCTTGTGCATGGTTTCTCCTTGACGGATCGGGGAGCAGAACGCCGATGAAAGGCCTAGTTGGGGGCAGCTGGTCCGGAACACATGCCTGAAACGCCGTTTTTGCGGGGACGCGCGGCATTGGCCGGCCCTCGACTGTCCGTCTTCATGCAGTTCATCATAAGGGCCCCGTCCGATCAGTACCATTGGGTCTTTTGCCAAACGGGTTTACCCACTCGGGGAAAGCCCCATCAACACTACCACTCAGAGGGTATACCTGACCACGTTTCCCCCTATCATCAAATGCACCCGCATTCTGCGCAAGCCTCGCGCCGACATCATTCACCCGCCGCCCGCCCATTTAAATAAGGGATCTCACCTACCTCTATATGGGTATTTCAACCTATTGAAAGCGGCACTTTTTTCCTCTTCTTCCCTCTCTCAGTGCGCTTTATTGCAAACGTTTGCGTTACGGCAAATTTCAGGGCGTCTTAACATGGGACTCTCCTCTATATTTAGGGCTGGAAAAAAAGCCGGACCTGTTGTCCGGCACACAATTTCCCGAATGCCCGCTAGGAGAGGTCCGAAGAAGACCGGCGGGGTTCGGAAGACTTGAGATAGGAGAACTTTCCATGAAGAAGATTCTGGTTGCCACTGCTGTCGCCGCCGCCTTCGGCGTTTCCGGCGTTCAGGCTGCCGAAGACATCACCGTCGACGTCGCCGTGATCGGCGCGGGAGGCGCAGGCCTTTCCGCCGCAGTGGAAGCCGCCAACCTCGGCGCCAAGGTCGTCGTCGTTGAAAAGATGGGCATGCCCGGCGGCAACACGATTCGCGCCGCTGGCGGTCTCAATGCTGCCGGCACGGCCCTGCAGCAGGCCAAGGGCACGAAGGACTCCGTTGAAATCGCCTACTTCGACACGATGAAGGGCGGTCACTGGAAGAACGATCCCGAACTCGTTCGCACGCTTGTTTCCGGCGCTGCCGGCTCCGTCGAATGGCTCCTCGCCTCGGCGGTGACCTGCGCGACGTCGGCCTGATGGCCGGCGCCTCCCAGCCCCGCACGCACCGCCCGACCGGCGGCGCCCTCGTCGGTCCTGAAGTCGTCAAGACCCTCTACAATGCCGCCAAGGCCCGCCAGATCGACATGCGCATGAACACGCAGGCCACGAAGATCCTCATGAAGGACGGCAAGGTCACGGGCATCCAGGTCACGAACAAGAAGGACGGCACCTACACGATCCACGCCAAGGCCGTCGTTGACGCCGCCGGCGGCTTCGGTGCCAACAACGACCTCGTCTCCAAGTACGTGCCCCGCCTGAAGGGCTTCGCCACGACGAACCATCCGGGCGCCACGGGCGACGGCCTCGTCCTCGCTGAAAAGGCCGGTGCCCAGCTCATCGACATGACCGAAATCCAGACGCACCCGGCCGTGGTGCCGAAAGTCGGCGAAATGATCACCGAAGCCGTTCGCGGCAACGGCGCCATCCTCATCAACAAGGACGGCAAGCGCTTCTTCAACGAGCTCAACACCCGCGACGCGGTTCTCCGCCGCCATCCTCAAGCAGAAGGACGGCGTGGCCTACCTCTTCTTCGACTCCGACATGCAGAAGTCCCTGAAGGCCACGAACAAGTACATCAAGCAGTCCTACTGCGTCTCCGGCGCCACGATTGAAGAAGTCGCCGGCAAGATGGGCGTTCCCGCCGCCGAACTCCAGGCCTCCATCGACGCCTGGAAGAAGGGCAAGGCTGCCGGCAAGGACGCCCTCGGCCGCGCCGACATGCCGCGCAACCTCGATCAGGCTCCGTTCTACGCCATCATGGTCACGCCGGCCGTCCACCACACCATGGGTGGCATCAAGATCGACTCCAAGACCCAGGTCTACAACACCAAGGGGTCAGGTCGTTCCGGGCCTCTTCGCTGCGGGTGAAATCACCGGCGGCGTCCACGGCGGCAACCGCCTCGGCGGTAACGCCCAGGCCGACATCGTGACCTTCGGCCGCATCGCCGGCCAGCAGTCCTACATCTACGCGATGCAGGCCGCTGCCGCCGACAAGGCCAAGAAGTAATCGGACTCAAGCCGATGACTGAAGGCGCCGTCCTCAGGGACGGCGTCCTGCAGGCCTCCAAGAACTCCCGTCTGCCCTGCAGGCGGGAGTTCTTTCGTTTTTCCCTTCTCAAAACGCCTGCCGCCCCGATGTGTCACGGCGTTTCGCGCTACAATCCGCACCCGGGTTTTCCCTAAGCCTCAGTCAATACAACAAACGCACCAAAGGCACGGCGCACGCACGCCGGCCAAAAAGGCAGCAACATGCCCAGACACCTTCTCGCCCTCGCGCTCGGCGTGTGTGCGGGCGTCGCCGTCATGGTGGTCGCCGCGCGCGGCATCGCGCTCTCGCGCATGCTCTACCTCCTGGCGGGCCTGATCTTCGCGGGAAACCTCTTCGCGGCCCTCGCCTTCGACTACTGGTCGATGCTCGCCGCACGATTCATCGCGGGCCTTCCGCACGGCGCCTACTTCGGCGTGGGCGCCATCGTGGCGACCAGTCTCGCGGCGCCCGGCCAGGCCTCGCGAGACGTCTGCCTGATGGTCACGGGCATGACGATCGCCAACCTCGTCGGCGTGCCGCTCGGCAGCTTCCTCGCGTGGTCGCTCTCGTGGCGCGCCACCTTCGCCGTCGTGGCCTGTGCGGCGCTCCTCCTCATTCTGGCGCTCAGGCTCTGGATGCCCTGCCCAACAAGGGCTTCAGGGCCCAGTTCCGCTTTCTCGGACACCTGACGCCCTGGCTCGTGCTCGGCGCCATCGGCCTCGGCAACGGCGGCTCTTCGCCTGCTACAGCTACGTCAATCCCATCATGGAGACGGTCGCGAGCGTGCCCACCTCGCTCATGAGCGCCGTCATCGCGCTCGCGGGCTTCGGCATGAACGCCCTCATCTGGCCCTCGCCCGAACAGTATCAGGAGGCCATCAGGAAGGTCGACTTCTCGTTTGCCGCCGACAACTTCTACCGTGACGAAACGCATCACGACATGGACATCGTGTTGCCCGCCGCCCTCAACTTCGAGCGCTACGCGCCCTTCGGCGTGCACGGCCGCAAGGTGAGCGTGCGCCGTCCCGTGAAGCCTCAGGGCGAAGTCTGGGAGGACTGGAAGATCGCCTGCACGATCGGCGCCGCCGTCTGCGACCCCGAGACCTTCTTCCACGGCGATCCCGTCAAGGCCTGCGACTCGATCCTAAAGGACTGGGGCGTCACGTATGAAAAACAGCAGGGCGTGCTTCCGAACCTGCAGACCGTGGAGTTCTTCCCGCCGCAGACGACCGGCAAGCACGAGAAGGCGCTTCTGCGCTTCGACGGCAAGCCCGGCTTCAGGACGCCGTCGGGCAAGATCGAGCTCGACGCGAGCCTTCAGGCCAAGCACGGCTTCCCCGGCCTGCCCGTCTACGTCGAGCCGCCCAAGCCCACGGCCGAATATCCGTTCAAGCTCCTCAACGGCACGAGGCGCCCGTACATCACGCACTCGAAGACCCGTAGCGACCAGCCCTACCTGCTTGAGCTCGAACCCGAGAGCACGATCAACATGCACCCGAAGGACGCCGAAAAGCTCGGCATCAAGGAAGGCGACGGCGTCTGGCTCGTCTCGCCCTACTGCGACCACAAGGTGCGTGCCAAGGTCCGCGTGACGATCCTCTGCCAACCCGGCCTCATCGACGCCCAGTACGGCTGGCGCGGCGATCAGGAAACGCAGCCGCTCATTCCGCGCAAGAACTGGGACCCGATCTCAGGCTACCCGTGCTGCAATGACGTCTGCATCCGCGTTGAAAAGGCATAAAGGAGGTTCACCATGTCCCGTTACGGCATCATCGTCAACGTCGACCGCTGCGCCGGGTGCTTTGCCTGCGCGGTCGCCTGCAAGGAAGAAAACCAGGTCGCTCCCGGCATCTTCTGGGGAAAAGATCAAGCGCAACGAAAACGTCCGCGACAACGTCATCAACTGGTTCCGCATGAGCTGCGCACTGCGACGATCCGGCCTGCATGAAGGTCTGCCCGATGAAGGCGATCCACAAGGGGCCGCACGGTGAAGTGCTCGTCGACCACAAGAAGTGCATCGGCTGCAAGATGTGCGCCAATGCCTGCCCGTACGACGTTCCCGTCTTCAACACCGAAGGCAGGACCAGCTACTTCGGCGACAAGCAGCCGCTCGTCGTGCGTCCGGACAAGCCTCACACCGAGCGCACCCCGGGCAAGGCCGAGCACTGCACGCTGTGCGTGCACCGCACCGGAAGCGCGGCCTGCTACCGGCCTGCGTCGAGGCCTGCGGCATCCACGCCATGACGCTCGTCGACTACGACAACCCGACGCCCGAAACCGCAAAACTCATCGAGGCCGCCCGCCCGATGAACGAAGCTGCGGGCACACATCCGAAGATCCGCTACATCGCAAGGCACATGGATGCCGCGAAGATGGCGGTGAAGCTCCGGCTAGCCGCCGGCTGACTATCGGTCCTAAGGGACCGCGGCCTTCATGGGAAGGACGCGGCCCTTCCTTTTTCCCGCCCATCGTCCTTCGGCTTGTCCTTCGATTCGTTCTCCCGCCGCGCCCTCCCGAAGGCGGAAAAAAAGAAAAAGCCTTTTCGGAATGTGACGCAGGGGATGGCGGCGAAGGCCGGCTTTCTATAATTGCATGATCATCGAATCACTTCCGGAGACCACGAGATTATGGCTGCTTTTTTGAGATTACGGGCGGGATCGATCCGCTCGCTTGCGGTGACACTTGAGAAGGGCGAGGCAGATTCTCGCCAGGCGGGCAGGTCGAACGCCATGGTCGCCATGGACACGGCGCTCTCCCTCAAGGGAAAGAGGGGCGATCGAGGCGACCCGGTGCCCGCGCAGAAGACCCTGCCCAATCTATTTGTTGTCCCCGATGAAAGGTGTGTGTCTTTCCACCCCTGTGCTAAGGTACTCCCATGAGCACGAAATCCTTCACCATCAATCTACCGATCATCACCGGAGATCAAGACCGCCGTCGGCTGCGCAAGAGCTTCAGCTTCGGCTGCAACCTTCAGAACGCCGTCATGGGCGGTGGATGGGATCGTGTTCTGAAAATGCGTGCCACGCCCGAGTGGCAGGCCGCAAGGGCCATGCCGAAGGCAGTGAAAGGACAAAAGCCTTCCGCGATCTTCGCGTGCGGTTCCGCTTGAGCGAGTATGACTTTCATGCCGACGTCGCCAAGCACCGCAAGGCTTCGGGACGCGGCCACTTACTCGGCATCAACGAATGTCAAAAGCTCGCTTCGAGAGCGTGGATCTCGGTGGAACGCCACCTCTACAACGGCGGCTCTCCGAGGTTCATCAGCTCTCGACGCGGACTGCATTCGATCGAAGGGAAGACCAATCGCACCGGCATCATCTGGAAAGCAGATCAGCAGTGCGTAACCGTCTGCAAGCGAGTGTACCGTGTTCGCGTTGACAAGCGCGACGACTGGCTCACCCGGCTTTGCAGGATCCGACGGATCCCAAAAGGCCCAGAAAGGTGAAGTATTGTCGGATCGTGCGTGAAATGCGCAAGGGCAAGGAGCGCTTTCTCCTGCAACTTGTTGCCGAAGGAACAAGCCCTCTGAAGCACGCCTACGCCGGCAAGGATCTGCGCATGGCCATTGATCCGGGACTCGGGTCGCTCACCTATGCGACTGAAGACGGGACAATTGCCAAAGTGCAGATCGCGCCGAGCGCGGACACGGATCACCGTGCCGTGCGCAAGCTTCAGCGTGCGATGGAGCGCAGCCGCCAAGCGACGAATCCCGACAACTACGAAACGGTTGAGGTGGTTCGTCACGGCAAGAAGCACAAGTCTCTGAAGGTGAAGTCCGGAAGGCTTCAGTGGCGCTTCTCGAAGCGCTCTGAAAGTCTGCGGGCAGAACTAGCGGAGATTTTTCGTCTTTCGGCCGCAACTCGCAAGCGCGAGCACGGCGAGGTCTGCAACTGGCTTCTCGGCCATGCAGGCCACATCATTGTGGAGGACAACAGTTATAAGGCGTTCCAGAGGGGACGGTTCGGCAAGACCATCGGGCGACATGCGCCGGCAGCGTTATACGCACAACTGACGAACAAGGCTGAAAGCGCCGGTTTGTTGGTGGAAGTCGTATCGCCAAAGAAGCTCAAGCCCACGCAGCACAATCTGCTGACGGGGCAATTTGTCAAGCACGAACTTTGGGAGCGCCGCGTACGACTGGGCAACGATGACGACGATCGCTGGATCGACCGCGATGCGGCGGCTTGTCTGAACCTGTTGTACGCCGATATTGAAAATCAAACCTACGCCCCGGAACGGATCTGTGAGGCCGTTCTAGCCGGAGTAACAGCCTGGCTTGACGCCGGTGTCGTAGTCATTCAAGCCCGAGAAGGGATCACTGAGCGCGAGTTCGGGAGGTTCCGACGGCGGGGGATTCCGTCCCTTACCGTACAAGGGCTGCGTCAGCAAGGATTTCGTGGTCGGAGTGACAGCAAATCGGGGGCAACCCCGAGGCGAAAAGCCCTCCCCGAAGGGACCTCGCTTCTTCGCATCGGCATCGCCTGCGACGGCTCCGAATACGGCGAGCGCGCCGTGGACTTCGTGCTCAAGAACCGCGCGCTCTTCGGCTCCGAAACCCGCTACGAGCTTCTCAACGCGGGCCGCTCCACCCCATACGATCGGCCTCTCCTCGATGGCAAGCATGATGTCGAGTCCGACGGCCGCCGCCGACATGGTCAAGCTTCGCGGCCAGCACTTTCGACGCAGTGATGGCCGCCCTCATGCCCAAGTTCGAGGCCGAAGGCATCAAGCCGCGCCCCGTGCGCCTTGACGGCAACCCCGGCGAAGTGGATCGCCGACTACGCCGAAAATACGCCGCTCGACCTGCTCCTCATGGGCTCGCACGGCTACGGCAACCTGCGCTCCGCGCTCATGGGCTCCACCGCCCAGAAGATCGCGGCCAACAGCTCCGTGCCACTGCTCATCATCCGATAAGCACAATCCGCATGACTGAAAAGCGGGCGCCTTCCGATCAGGAAGACGCCCGCGTCTCATTCATGCGTCAATGCATCGACGAAAACCAGAGGAATGACCTCATTCGATGGCGATCATCTTCTTGGCCTTGGCTTCGATCGCCTCCTTCTTCGGGATCGAGATGCTCAGGACGCCGTTTTCGTACTTCGCCTTGACGTCTTCTTCAGTCACGCCCTCGCCCACGTAGAACGCGCGGCTCAGAGCGCCGGACCAGCGTTCGCGGCGAACGCACTGGCCCTTCTTTTTTCGGCCTCCTGCGTCTCCTCAACGGCCTTTTCAGCGCTGATCGTCAGATAGCCGTCCTTGAGCGTGGCGCTGATGTTCTCCTTGCGGAAGCCCGGAAGCTCAACATCAAGCTCCCAGCTCTTTTCGCCTTCGCGCACGTCGGTCTTCATCAGACGGCCGGCGCGGTTGCCGAAGAGCTTGTCATGACCGTGACGATCGGTCATGCCGGCGAACGGGAACGTTTCATCGAAAAGGTCTTCACCAAAAACAGACGGAAGCAGCATTTTGTTTTCCTTCATTGTCTTCTGCCGTCGACCATGGCGGTGTGCATTCGGAGAAGTGCCTGTGCGGCACCCTTTCGGGCGCCCCGCACCTCTCTCTGAGGACTATATGGAGGCTTCAAGTCTGATTTCAAGCTCGGAAAAAGAAACCTTTGCCTAAAGGCAAAAGAAAAGCGGAGTTCGTGCATCAGGAAGGCTCCCCCTCCTCTTCAGACGGCTCAAGGATTGTCGAGAGCCTTCGGATATACTCGAAAAAAATCCTGAAGCTCCCGGAGATGCGTCATGGAAGACGTGAAGGCTCAACTTGCCCTTTTGACACGGGTCGTCACTGACCTTCAGAAAGTCGTGCTCGAACTCAAGGCGGAAATCTCGGCGCTGCGCAGCCAAAGCAGTTTGCCCAAAGCCGTCGAACCGCTCAAAGCAGTCGAAACCCCGCCCGCAACCGCCACGTCAGGCCTCGAGATTCCTGATGAGCCGTGGACGGACGCTGAAGCCAAAACACAAGCCCCATGCGGCAGCACCGGAAAACAATTGGTCAAGACGCCGAAGATTGTTGCGGAAACGGATCTCACTTCACGAGAGAGGTCGAGCTGTTCGCAGGTCTATTTGCAGGCAGATCCGATGTCTACGCAACCCGCTGGGCCTCCAGGACCGACGCGCAAAAGTCCGGCTACTCGCCGAAATGCACCATGCGTTACACCGAAGGCTGCAGCCTGAAGTGCCACCTGTGCCCGCACCGAGCCTACGAAAAGGTGACTGCCGGGACCTACTACTTCCATCTCAAAGGCGACATCGTGATGGGCGTCTATCCGCTCCTGACGGACAACACCTGCCGATTTGCCGTTCTTGACTTTGATAACAGTGACTGGGAGCGTGACGGCAAAGCCGTCATCAAGACCGCCAGAAAGCACGGCATTCCACTCGTTCCTGAAATCTCCCCGATCCGCCTGCGGCGTGCACCTGTGGCTCTTCCTGTCCGTACCCATGCAGGCCGCAGTGGTCAGACGGGTTCTTGAAAGACTGATTGCGCTCACGATCGCCGATGAGGGGCTACTCAAGCTCGACTCCTTCGACCGCATCATTCCCTGTCAGGACGAACTGCCGCGCGGCAACAGCAGCATCGGCAATCTGGTGGCGCTTCCCATGCAGCCTGAAGCCAAGGCGCGCGGTGGTTCATCCTTCATTCGAAGGGACGCCCGCCTTTCATTCATGCGTCAAGCCCGCATGCATCTCAGGACTTCGCGAAGACACCGCGCATGACGGGACCGACGCGCAGGAGACAGAAGAGCGCGCCTGCGGCCGCAATGGCACCGCCCGCCCAACCGATGTCGGCGATCGAGGCGTGGGTGCAGACGAGGCCGCCCACGAGGGCGCCCGAACCGATGCCCACGTTATAGATGCCCGAATAGACGCTCATGGCAACGGCCGTGCCCGACGGAACGGCACGGATGATGGCCGACTGGAAGACCAGGTTGTAGAGCGTCACCGCAAGCCCCCAGAAGATGCAGAGCAGCACGATCGTGAGTTCGCCGCCGCCCAGAGGTGCCATGAGAAAGAGGCTCGCGACGATGCCGAACACTGAGAACTGCAGGAAGCCGATCGGACGGCGGTCAAAGAAGTGCGAGAAGATCCAGCTGCCGAGAATGCCCACGGCGCCGTAGGCGACGAGCACCCAGGTAATGCGGTCGGGAAGCATGCCGGTCACCTGCGCGAGGAAGGGCTCGATGTACGAGTAGACCGTGAAGTTCCCCGTCATGATGAGCGGCGTCAGGATATAGATGCCCATGAGAGCGGGCCGGCTTAGAAGTGCTGGCACCTTGTCGAGCGCCACGGCATTGCGGCTGTGCACGCTCGGGAAAAAGCGCCAGAGGCAGACGAGCGCAATCGCCGCGACAAGCCCGATGGCGAGGAAGGTCATGCGCCAGCCCAGATAGAGGCCGAGCACGCGTCCGAGCGGCAGGCCCGCGATCATGGCGATGGACGAACCCGCGACCACAAGGCCGAGCGCGGCGGAGGTCTTGTGCTTCGGTGCAACCTCGACGGCAAGCGGGCTCACGACGGACCAGAAAATCGCGTGCGAGCAGGCGACGCCAAGGCGCGACGCGAGGAGAATCCAGTAGTTGGATGCGACGGCCGAGAGCACGTGGCTCGCGACGAAGAGCGCAAGCACCGACATCATGAGGCGACGACACTCCATCTTCGAGGCGAGCAGCATCAGCGGCAGCGACATGAGCGCGACGACCCAGGCGTAGGTCGTCACGAGCCAACCCATCTCGGCCTCGGTGCGGCCGAAGTCACGGCCGATGTCGGTGAGAAGCCCGATCGGAATGAATTCGGAGGTGTTGAAGACGAAGGTGCAGAGCGTGAGCGTCAATACGGGAAGCCAACGCATGAAGAAGGTCTTTTTCGCCGGTGTCGGTCATGATGATGTGCGCTTTGATTTTGTCCGGGACTGTCGTTTTCATCCGCAGGCGGGACCTGCGTTTTTTTGGCGGATGAGAATCTTAGCGCAGCCGTCCGGCGAAGGCAGCGGCCTGAAGCGGCGTCAATGACGCACATCAAGCCGCTGCGGGAGACTTGCTTTGTGTGAGGCGGGCGGCCTTGCGCCCCACCCCGAATGAAGCTTGAGGGCCGCCGCTCGTCAGGCGTCTTCGCCGGGCAGGCGAACGTCGGGGACGTGCTCCTCGCGTGCGTTCTTCGAGAGGATGAAGTCGAAGTAGTCGCTGATGTACTCGCGGGGCGAGCCGATGAGCTCGTTGCCCACGAGCACGTGGATGAAGATCGACTGGATGAGCGGCGCGACGAGGACGACGGGACGGTTGCGCACGAAGTCGGGGACGTCCTCCTTCTCGAGCATGCGGGCAAGAAGGCCGTCATTTCTGAAGACAGGCACGAAGAGCCTCGCGTAAAGGTCGTGCATGATCTCGGGCGAGCGCAGGCCCTCGGCCCAGACGAGTCGGAAAACGCGCAGGTTGCGCTTCGAGCGCGGCGTGCCGTCGGTGAGCGGCGCGACGACCTTCATGAGCCTATCCTTGAGGGGAAGGCCCTCGTTTTCGGAGCTCGTCACGTTTTCGAGGTTGCGGTGCATGACGCCCGCGATGCCTTCGGCAAGCGCGTGCAGGAGTTCCTCCTTGCCCTTGAAGTAGTTGTAGATCGTCCCTTGGCGACGCCCGCGCTGCGGGCGATGTCTTCCATTCGGGTGGCGGCAAAGCCCCTTTCCTCGAAGCAGTCGAGGGCCGCCGAAAAGGATGCGGCGGCGCTTGTCTTCAGTCTTGACGGCCATGTCCGGTTGACTCCCTTTTCAAAAGTTTCTTGTCTTCGGCGCAGATCACGAGATCTTGTGCCTGAAGAGATAGGTTGCGAGGCTCATCGAGCCGAGCCCCACGAGAGCGACGGGCCAGACGAGCGGCAGGATGTCCATGAGGCCCGCGCCCTCGAAGTAGACGGCGCGGATGGCCTGGATGCTGTAGCGAAGCGGATTGAGGATCGTAGCGGTCTGCATCCAGTGGGGCATGGCGCGCACGCTCGTCATGAGGCCCGAGAGGATCACCATCGGGAGCATCATCACGATGATCATGACGATCGACTGCTGGATGTTGTCCGCAACGGCCGAGACGCCCAGACCCAGGCCCACCATGCAGAGGCTGAATCCAAAGATCACGAGGCCGAGCAGCAGGAACGAGCCCTTGAAAGGAAGCTCGAACCAGAGGAAGCCGATCGCGAAGATCAGGAAGGCCTGTCCGCAGGCGATGAGGGTCGGCATGACGGCCTTGCCGATCAGGATCTCGATGCTGTCGGCGGGCGTCATGAGCATCATGTCGAACGAGCCGTCCTCGCGCTCGCGCGAGACCGAGAGACCGGCAAGCAGCAGCACCTGAATGAGCGCGAGCACGGAATGAGGCCAGGCACGATCGTGTAGCGGGTGATCCCGTTCTCGTTCCAACGCGCGCGGTCGCGCACCTCGACGGCGAGCCCGCCGCCGTGCTTCGCGTTGACCTGCGTCGCGATCGAGCTGATGTAGCCGTAGGCGATGCCCGCGGTCGTGGAGTTGCGGGCGTCGGAGACGACCATCATCTCGCCCTTGCGGTCGAAGTCGTTCGGGAAGTAGACCCCGACGAGCGCCTCACTCGAGTCGATGCTCTTCTCGAAGTCGGCGAGCGAGACGGCGTTTCGCTTGAGGTCGAAGATGCCGTTGCCCGTGATGCCGCGCACGATTTCGGCCGAGGCCGACGAGTGCGACTCGTCAAGAAGCACCCAGGGCACGCGCTCAAGGTTGAAGGTCGCGCCGTAGCCAAAGAGAATGGCCTGCAGGAACACAGGCGCGATGAGCACCATGCGCGAGCCCTTGTCGCCGAACGTGACGGCGAACTCCTTCACGACGATGGCGAAGATGCGGTTGAGAGACGCGCGCACGTCCCGCCAGAGGGACTTCAGCATGATGCGCCTCCCTTCGGTTCGACTTGTCAGGGACCGTCACGGGCGGGCGCTTGCGCAGGACCCGCACGGCCATGCAGAAGAAGAGCGCGGCCCAGCAGCAGAGGAACCCGACGTTGCGCCACAGGATCGGACCGTCGCCCGCCAGGAAGCACTGCTTGAAGGCCTCGACGGCGTAGGTGGGCGGCAGGAGCCTGCCGACGAACTCGATCCAGACAGGGACGCTCCTCAGGTCAAAGAGGAAGCCCGAAAGCATCAGGCTCGGCATGTAGGCAAGCACGACGGCGAGCTCGATCGCGAGGAACTGGTTCTTCACCTTTGGCGGAGATGAAGAGGCCGAGCGCCGTGCCCATGGCGGTCAGGGTGAGCAGGATGGCGAGCACGCCCGCGATGCTTCCCCTGAGCGGCTGTCCGAAGACGAGGAAGCTCGTGCAGAGCGAGAGGAGCGAGCCGCCGAAGGCGATCGTCCAGTAGCTGAGCCACTTCGCGAGGAAGATCTCAAGGGCGAGGCCGGCGTCGCGAAGATCGCGGCCATGGTGCCGCGCTCCCACTCGCGCGCGATCACGATGGCGCTCATCATGGTGGACGCTGCGCCCACGACGATGACGAGGATGCCCGGTACGAGGTACCAGGTCGAGATGCTCGCCTCGTTGAACCAACTGCGGGACGCGAGCGACTTGACGGGCCCAGCCGAGACGCGCGAGGCGACGGCGGACTCGATCATGCCGTTCGATACCATCTTCGTGACGGAGCTGTTGAGCTGTCCGAGCACGTAGCTCTTGAAGAGCGTCGCGGAATTGCTGTCGACGCCGTAGACCGTGAGGCCGAGCTCGGCCGCCTCGCCCTGCTGGGCGTTGGCCGCAAAGCCCGCCGGAATCGTGAGGATGCACTCGACCTCGCGGGCCTCAAGCGCCTTTTCGGCGGGCGCCTTCGCGTAGAAGACCTTCGCGTCGAAGTACGGATTCGCGGTGAAGTCGACGGCAATGCGCTGCGCGACGGGCGTGCGCTCGAGGACGATCGCGACGGGCACGTCCTTCATGTCCATCGAGATGCCGAAGCCGCAGACGAGCAGCATGAAGAGCGGCAGGAAGACGCCGATGACGAGCGCAGACGGATCGCGCCCGATCTGGTGCCACTCCTTGACGATGAGCGCCAGACATCTGGAAGCCGAAAAGCGCAGCAGTCCTGTTTTTCTCGCGACGGTCATGATGCGGCCTCCTTTTTCCTCGCAGCTCGGGCGGCTTCGACGATGGCGATGAAGGCGTCCTCGATCGAGCGGATCGTGCGGCCCGGCGCGTCCTTGGCGGCGAAGGCGCGCACCTCACCGGGCGAACCCAGCGCCAGAATGCGACCCGCGTCCTGGATGAGAAAACGGTCGCAGTACTCTGCCTCCTCCATGAAGTGAGTCGTCACGACGATCGTCGTACCTGCGGCCGCAAGCTTCGTGAGACTGCGCCAGAAGGCGCGGCGGGACGCGAGGTCGGCGCCCGAGGTCGCCTCGTCAAGAAAGAGGATCTTCGGATGGTGAAGAAGCGCGCAGGCGATCGACAAATCGCGCTTCGCACCCACGGCAGCGACTTGGCAGGCATGCGCCTGTAGGCCGAAAGCCCGTAGCCGCGCATCGCCTCGGCGACGCGGCGGGTGAGCCTCGGACCCCAGAAGCCGTAGCTTCGCCCGAAGTAGCGCAGGTTCTGCTCGACCGTGAGCTTGTCGTAGAGGGAGAACTTCTGGGCGACGTAGCCGATCTCGGCGCGCACCTCGGCCTTGGCCTCGCGAAGATCCCAGCCCACGACCTCGATCTCTCCGCCCGAAGGCGCAAGAAGGCCGCAGAGCATGCGGAAGGTCGTGGTCTTGCCCGCGCCGTTGGGGCCGAGCAGACCGAAGATCTCTCCGCGCTTCACGTCAAAGGTCGTGTCAGCGACCGCCACGAAGCTGCCGAACGTGCGCGAAAGATCGCGCGCGCGGATCGGCACGTCGCCCGTGTCGCCGCCCCGGATCGTCGGGGTCGGGCGCTGCGGACGAGGCGGCGTCGTCGGCGCGCACGGTCTCCATCGTGAAGGTGAGGAGCGCATAGGCGTCCTCCATGCGCGGCGCACGTTCGAGAACGTCGAAGTCGGGAACGGTCCCCGTCTCGTCCCTGCGAAGCGCGAGTTCGACCTCGCGCTCGGCGAATTCGCGGGTGTTGGGGGCGTTGAGCAGCAGGTCGATGCCGCCGTCGCGGGGGACGGCGTCGAGAAAGACCGACTTTTCGGGGGCAGGCGAAACCTTGAGCATCATGCGGCGCGAGAGCGACTTCCTCTCGGCGTCTGAAAAAACCCGAAAAGATCGAGCGCATAGGTGCGGCCCTTTCGTGCGCCCGAGAAGCACCGCGGGCGTGCCCGAGCCGATGATGCGACCCGCCGACATGCAGAGCACCCAGTCGGCCGACTCAGCCTCCTCGAGATAGGCGGTGGAGAAGAAGCACGTCGTGCCGCCCTGCCCGACCATGCGCCGGATCACGGCCCAGAGCTCGCGGCGCGAGAGCGGGTCGACGCCCACGGTGGGCTCGTCGAGGAGAAGGGAGCGCGGGCGCGCGCACGAGCGCGACGGCCAGCGCGAGCTTCTGCTTCATGCCGCCCGAGAGCTTGCCCGCAGGGCGGCCCTCGAAGCCCTCAAGGCCCGTGAGCGCAATGAGGCTCGCGTAGTACGCCTCGATCGTCATGTCTTCGGGAGGCTTCGTGCCCCTGAGCGCACCGAAGAGCTTCATGTTCTCCATGACGGAGAGGTCCCTTGAGGCCGAGCGTCTGCGGCATGTAGCCCACGGCGTTGACGAAGTCCTCGTCGTCGGGGTCCGGAGTGTGCCCGAGCACGCTGAGCGAGCCTGAGTCCTGGCCCACGAGCCCGCAGATCATCTGCATGAGCGTCGACTTGCCCGCGCCGTCGGGGACCGATGAGCGCGACCACGAGCCTCGGGCGGTACGGCGAAGTGACGCCGTCGACCGCACGGGCTCGCGTCCGTCCTCGGACGCAAAAGACCCTGCAGAGCGCCGACGCTTCAATGACGGATGTCGTCATGACGTGCTTTTCCTCCAGCGGCGGATTCAGGGCGCGAAGTCCACGGTCACGGGCTGGCCGAGACGCAGGCGGTTGCCCGGATCCTCGACGTTGAGCCTCACCTCGTAGACGAGCACCGTGCGCAGGTCCTGCGTCGCAACGGTCTTGGGCGTGAACTCGGCCCTCGCTCGAGATGTGGCCCACGCGGGCCTTGAGCGGCTCGGTCGTGTCGGTCGTCACGAGCGCCTCGGCGCCTTCCTGCACGTACTTGAGCTGGGTCTCGGAAACGTAGGCGCGGACCCACTTCGGATCCATGATGCTGATCTGATAGACGGTCCTCGCGGCGGAGGCCATGTCGCCCGGCTCGGCCATGCGCGTGCGCACGACGCCGTTGACGGGCGAGACGAGAACGGCGGCCGTCTCGATCTGATAGGTGAGCGAGTCGACGGCGGCGCGGCCCGCATCAAGGGCGGCCTTCGTTTGGCGGACCTCGTCGGGACGCAGACCCGCGACCTTGAGTTCGTAGACCGCACGCGCGCTCGCAGCCTGCTTTTCAAGCACAATGCGGCTCCAGCGCGCGTTGTCCACGTTCTGAGCCGTCGTGGCGTTGGCCTTCCAGAGCTTGAGCTGGCGGTCCTCGGTCTTTCTTGCAAGCGCAAGATTGCTCTCCACCGCATCGAGCTCGGCCTTCGCGGAACTGATCTCCTCCTTGCGGAAGCCCTCTTCGGCCAGACGCCACTGGGCGTCAACCTTCGGCCTGCGCTTCTGCGCGACGGCGCTCGATCTCGAGCGCACGCGTGTCGAGGCGCCCGATCACGTCGCCCGCCTTCACGGCCTCGCCTTCCTCCCTGAGAAGCTCGGCGATGCGCCCGCTCCCCTCGAAGGCCAGGGACACCTCGCGCGCATCCACGCTGCCCCCAGGCCACGCTCGGCTTCGCCTCGCGGCTCTTCTGCCACTCTGCGAAGCCCCCCAGCCCGCTCCCGCCGCGACCGCCGCCGCAACGACCAGCACCACGGCCTTCTTTCCAACCGCCATTTCAAGCCTCGCGAGGGCGGATTCATTTTGAATCGCCCGGTTCATTTTTCTTAAGGGGACTATAACACCGTTCCAGCCCATTTTGAACCCGTCGGTCACCTTTGTTTTGTACTGACCGGCCATTTCACAATGAGGGTGCAAAAGGCCCCTCCCCGCCCCTATTCGGACGCGGGGAGAGGCCTTTTCGAGGTTCTGGTGACGGTGCGGAAAGGTCAGCCGCGGGCGACCTTCGCGCGCTCGGCGAGGCGGTCGGCGAGACCCGAGACGCGCACGGTGCGATTCTCGACGGAGGCGTTGAGGACCCGCTCCGTGCCAAAGATGTCGACGGAGCGCTTGGTGCGGGTGACGCCCGTGTAGAGGAGCTCGCGGGTGGCGAGGCCCGAGGCGGGGTCGGTCGGCAGGAAGACGGCGACCTCGGGGAATTCGGACCCCTGGGACTGGTGGATCGTCATGGCGAAGGCCGTGTCGTGCGCGGGCATGAGCGCGGGCGGCATGCTGCGGTCGGCGTCGAAGAAGACGGCGCGCAGGTCGCCGTGCTCGTCGGGGAGCACGATGCCGACGTCGCCGTTAAAGACGCCGAGGATGTCGTCGTTGCTTCGGATGATGACGGCGCGGCCGGGATAGTTCCAGCGGTCCTCGGCGAAGGTTTTGAAGTCTGCGCCGGCGAGCGCTGTCCTGACCTTAGCCTCGGCCCAGGCGTTGATGCCCTCGACGCTCTGCGGGCCGCGGCGCTGGGCGCACAGCGGCCTGAAGGTCTGGAAGATCTCCCAGAGGGCGCGGCCCGCGGCCTTCAGGTCGTCGGCCTTCGGCTCGGGGCGCGCGTGACGACGCGCATGTAGTCGATGAGCGCGGCCGTGTAGCGCGAGAAGCGTTCCTCGAGCCACGCGGTGACAGCGGGCGCCAGGCCGTAACCGCCTTCGCCCTGCGGCATGGCGTCGTCCCAGGCGATGCGCCAGTCAGGGTCGCCGTCGGTCTGCGCGTCGGCCAGCAGGCGCTTGACCGTCGTGCAGGCGGTGGAGCTCGAAATCCCGCCGTCGTGATTGATCGCGGCGGCAAGCTTGGCGATGACGGAGCCTTCGGCGAAGCGGCGGCTCGTCTTGAGGTCGACCGTGCTTGCGGCAAGCGCGCCGTCGGTGGCGGAGATGTCCGCAAAGACGGCGCCCGGTCCCACGGCGGCGAGCTGGTGCTTGTCGCCAAGGATGATCACGCGCGTACTCTCCGAGACCACCTCGAAGAGGCGGGCCGCCAAATGGATGTCGACCATCGAGGCCTCGTCGATGATGAGCACGTCGGCGGGAAGCGGATTGTCCGCCGAGGGCTTCTCGCCCGAAGGCGTCTTCTTGACGAGCCACTTGTGGATCGTGTGCTCGACGACGTCGCGGGGCGCCCTGAGCCGTCTCCTCGGAAACGACCTCCTTCATGCGCGGGAAATTGCCCGCGATCGGGCCCCTGGGTCATCGCGACGATCGACTGGCGCATGCGACTCGTGGCCTTGCCCGTCGGAGCGGCAAGATAGATGGAAAGGTCCTTGTTCTCCTCGAGCAGACACTCGAGGATGAGAACCACGGTGGTCGTCTTGCCAGTGCCGGGACCGCCCGAAATCACCGCAAGGCGGTTCTCGAGCGCAAGCCTCACGGCCTTGGTCTGGAGTTCGTCGGCGTGCAGGGCGCCCGTGAGCTTCGACGAGCGAGGCCGTCACCTCGGGAAGCGTGCGCGGAGGCTTCGAGGCGATCCGCACGAGCGCAGCCGCAAGGCGCTGCTCCTCGGCGAAGAACCTCGCAAAATAAAGTCGGGAGGCAAGCCCGCCTGCGCCTTCGTCGAGCATGAGGGGCGCCAAGGGGCGCGCGCCCTCTGCGGGCGCCCGCAGCGGCAAGCCCCCAGCGGGCGAGCTCTTCGAGATGCGCGCGGATGTCCGCGTCGTACGCCTCCTCGTCCTCCCCGACCTCCAAGGCCCATGCGGCGCGCAACGTCGAAAAGCCTTACGCAGACGCTGCCGCGGTCGTCGGCGCCCGCGAAGGCGGACGTGACGGCACGCATGAAGACGTGCATGTCCTCGCCGAAGGGCTCGAGCCCCTGCGCCTCGCGCGCACGGTCGGCGATGCGAAGAAGCGACTCGCCGAACTCCGCAAGCTTGGGCGGGAGTGTGCGGCCGGGATCGTTGGTGGTGATGTTCGTCATTTCTGCTCCCATTCAGGCAGGAAGAGTTCGTCAAGGCGGGCGATCCTTTCGGCGCCCACGGGGTCGTATACGACGCCCTGGATGCCTTCGGGGCCCTCGCCGGGCATCGGCGCTGACGCCGCGCAGGAACACGTAGCAGGCGCCACCGAGGAGTGAGTCGTCGTAGTCGCGCCCGAGCCTCGCCTTGAGGAAGCGCCTGAGCGCCACAAGGTAGATGAGGTACTGGAGACGGTAGCGGTGCACGCGCATCTCGTCGGACATGACATGCTGCGTGAAGTCGGCCTGCGTCCTCACGAAGCGGGTGATCGCATTGCTCTTCCAGTCGAGAATCCAGAACCTGCCCTTCGCGCCGAACGCAAGGTCGATGAAGCCCGTGAGAAAGCCCGAGAGGTCGTCGTCCGGAGAGGTTCGAATCGCGTACATATCCCCGAACCTCTCAAAGCGTATCCTTGAGGTCCGACGCGCTGAGTCCGTCCCGCATGCGCAGGAGGAACGGCATTTCGGAGGCTCGCTCCGTCATCTTCACGTCGCGCAGGCGGATGCCGGGCAGGATCTCGGCGTTGACGACGTCGTAGATCATGCGCGCGGCCTCCCGACGGCCTTGTCGAGCGAGGCCTCATCGGGGAAGGAGAGGAACTGTTCGATCCGGCTGCGGGCGATGCTGCGGCGCAGCGCATCGGCCTCGGGCGTATCGGGCGCAACTGCGGGAAAGTCGGCGATCTCAAGCATGCCGTGCATCGCGTCACCCGCCTTCGTGCCGCGCGGGAAGGCCAGAATGCCCTCGAGCGGACCGGCCGACTGCTTTGGACCGAACCAGGCGACTTCGTCGTCGGTGACGGAGCGGTTGATGCTTGAGAACGAGCTCACGCGCCACTTCGGCAGGATGGGCTTCGCGTGATCGACGCCGAGATCGGTATCGAGCGCGGGCGGCGCGACCGTAATGTCGTCGGCCGTCTCCGTAAGGAGCGTCTCGATCTCGACGCAGCGCACGCCGGGCAGGCTGCCGAGCTCCCGAAACTGTCGAGCACGATGTCGCGATCCGGCTCGAGCGAGCCCGTGAGCGCCATGAAGTAGGCGTTCTTCCTGTAATTCCCGTGCCAGCCCGTAGACGTTCTGTTTTGTGGCACCACGAGCACGAGCCGGCACGCCGCACGGGTCATGGCGACGTAGGCAAGGCGCACGAGCTCCTCCTTGCGCTTGACCTTGAGCGCATCGGACTCCTGCACCTCCCCGTGGGTGATCGAGAGCTCCATGCCCGAAGCGTCGCTCTGCTTGAAGACGGAGCGCTTCTCCCCCTTCATGACGGCCATGGACTCGGCACTCGGCAGATAGACGATCGGATACTGCAGGCCCTTGCTCGAGTGAATGGTCTCGACCGTCACGAGGTTCGCGTCGGAGGCAAGGCGCAGGTTGCGCGTCTCGCCGCCCTTTTGCGCCCTGGCGGACTCGAACCAGCTCAGCAGGCCTGCAGGCGTCGCATACTTCCTGCCCGCCTCGTTGAGAAGCTCGATGATGTGCGCGTAGTTCGTGAGGCGCTGCTCGCCGCCCCTCGACGGGCAACAGGCGCTCGGCGAGGTGCTCCTCGTCGATGAAGGCCGAGAGCGCAGCCGCCGCACCCGCACGACGCCAGCGGGCGACGCCCGCCTCAAGGCGCTCGCGAAGGTCCGAGCGTGCCTGCTCGTCCTGGTTGCAGAGCTCGGAGAGCGTGGCGGCCATGAGACGGGTCGCCCTGAGCGCCGTGAGCACGCGCTCGACGCCGGGCTCGGCGAAGGCGTGCAGCAGGCAGAGCATGTCGTGCGCCTCCTCGGTCCTGAAGACGTCGTCGTTGCTCTTCATGACGACGCGCACGCCTCGGCGGGCGAGCGCCCGCTTCACATTGTCGACGTGACCGCGCTTCTGCACGAGGATCGCAATGTCGCGGGCCTCGACGGCGCGAAGAGCAATGGTCTTCGCCACGGGCTTCTTCGTCTCGCCGTCCTCGACTTCGATCACGACCGAGCCGATCACATGGTCGTCGGGACCTGCGGCGATCGCAGCCCTGCCGTCGCGCCCGAGCGTGATGAGTCGGGCGATGTCGTCGGCAACAGAGCGGGCCGTCGCAACGTTCATCGCGTCCTTGCCCTCAAGCCCTTCCTCGGTGTACCAGATTTCAAATACGTCCGCCTCGCGCCAGATCCCATCCTCGTCGAGCAGGAAGAGGCCCGTGCGGTCGACCTTCGCATCGACGGGCTTGTAGGCGAGGTCGTGGCGCAGGAAGGCGTCGGGGCCCGCGATCGAGAAGAACCGGTTGACCGCCTCGACGAGCTTCGGGCAGGAGCGGAAGTTGCGTCCGAGGCGGCTGTGGCGACTGATGAGCTTGCGCGCACGCATGTAGGTGTCGAGGTCGGCCGAGCGGGAAGCTGTAGATGGCCTGCTTCGGGTCGCCCACGAAGAAGAGCGCGCGGGGCTTGTCCGCCGAGCGCTCGCTCTTCGGGATCTCGAGGAAGAGCTTCCTGAAGATGGCAAACTGCACGGGGTCCGTGTCCTGGAACTCGTCGATCAGCACGCCCCTGTAAGTGTTCCTGATGCCGGCCACAAAGGCGCCCGTGGCATCGTCGCGCAGCGTGAGCCACATCTCGGCGAGCAGGTCGTCGTAGGTCGCGAGCCTCCTGGCGCGCTTGAGGGCGCGAAGCAGGCGCGGTGCCGATGAAGCGCTCGAGCCATTCGCGGGGCAGCGGCTCGACATCGTCGGGAATGACGCGCTTTGCCAGATCTTCGGGCAGGCCGGCCAGCGTTCTGAGCTTTTTCCGCCCAGTCGTCGCCCTGCATAAGCAGGCGACGCTCGTCGGCCGACGTGCAGGCGTCGAGTTCGCGTCGCAGGAAGGACTCCGTCACCTCGTCGCGCAGGGCTGCGTCGTCGTCCGAGAGCTCCGTATCGAAGTTCCCCGCCGACGTGAAGACGTGTTCGGAGAGCATCTTCTGGCAGAAGCCGTGAATCGTGTTGATGGCCGAGTCGTCAAAGCGCGCAAGCGATTCGCGCAGGCGCTTGACGGCATCCTCGTCGCTGATGGACATGCCACGCCAGATCTCCACCTGCCTCACGACGAGGGATCGACATCCTCGGCGGCGTAGATGCCCGTCAGATAGCCGTGCGTCTCGGCAAGATGCTCGCGGATGCGGCTCTTGAGCTCCGCCGTGGCCGCCTTCGTGAAGGTCACGACGAGAAGACTGTTGATCGGGATCTCCTGCTCGACGATCAGCCTGAGCACCAGATGCTTGATCGAGAAGGTCTTGCCCGTGCCCGCAGACGCCTCAAGAAGCGTCGGAACGGTGAGGTCGGCCTTCTCCACCACGAAGCCGTCGCTGTCGGCGGACTTCACGGCGAGGGACTCCTCATGCTCAGGTTCGGACGCGGGAGCGTCGTCGAAGAAATCGTCGGGGACGCAGGATTCCTGCGCAGCCGCGCAGTCCTCGACGTCCGCACACGACGGCACATCGTCGCAGTACTCGGGCACGGCGTCGCAGGCGGCCGCAGCGTCGCCGTCATTGAGTTCCGAAAGCGGCGGCACCGCTTCGAAACGGGAATTCGTGTCTTTAGTCATCTTGCTGGTCATCCTGCGTCGGTTCAGCCATGGCCTTGAGGGCCTCGTCCACCTTTTCTTCAAAAGCGGCCACCAGTTTTTCGTCCTGTGTCTTCTTGAGCAGCTTCTTCTTGAAAAGCTCGAAGCGCATCTTGCGCCTTTCGTCCGCAACCCTGCGCATCCTGTCTAAGTCGCCTCCGCGCCAGAGAATGAGGTCGGCGGACTCGTCCTCCTCCCCATAATCACCGAACGTGTCGACGCCCTGGGCGGCCGAAGCCGCCGCAGCGAGACAGGGCCTGAGCAGGGGCGCGGAGGATCCTGCGCGCCTCATCGGCCGAATAGGCCTTGAAGGCGATCGTCACGAGCTTCTCGGGATTGGTGTCGTCCTTGGGCTCCTTCACGCCGTTGCCGAGCTCTTTGGTCCAGCCCGCGATGATTGCGCCCTCGTCGACGCGCTCAAGCGCGCAAGCCGCGATGAATTCGGTGAAGGCCAGCGTCACGGGGTTGCCCGTGCCCTTCGAAACCGTCGCGCGCACGAAGCGGCGCACGTCGCCGGACTCGTACACGCCCCTGAGGCGCATCGTCACGCGGGGAAGCCCTCGCCGAGGTCGATCTCGAGATCCTCCTCGGGCAGCTCCCTGCCGACGGCGGCCTCGATCCTGAGCTCCTCGACCCTGGCCGCATAGGCGGCCGCGTCCTCGCTGAGCCAGTCGCGAATGCCCTCGGCTCCGAACCTCGGATCGCAGGCGGTGCGCCTGAGCCAGTTCGCGCAGTCGCCCGACGCAGCGGCCTCGAGGGCCTCGTTCCTGCGCATCCAGCTCGAGAGAGTCCGTCATCGGGCGGCATCATGCCGCGCTCGTCGTCGCCTGCCTCGTCCGGAAGCCTGACGCCGGCCGCAGCCAGCGTCTTCCTGGCAGGCGCCTTCCAGAAGTCGCAGATCTCGCGCACCGAGACTTCGGTGCGCCTGAAGACCTCGAGGCCAGTATCGGCGAACTTCTGCTCGGTCGCGGCGTAGCCCGCCGACACGGCCTTCCTGAGCGCCTCGAAAAGAGCGGGATCATGGCTTCGCCAGCCCCTGCCCGCATCGCGGAAGCTCTCGGTCGAATAGGCGTTGAGCGGCACGTTGACGGTGAGGAGCGCCTCTGCGCGGCGGCGTTCGGCGCGGCCCGGCGCAAAGGTGAGCAGCCATTCTCGAAGCTCCTGCGCGACCACGGATGGCTGGCGCTCGGCCGAACCCGCACCCGTTCCGCAGACGTACGAGATGAGGAGCGTCCTTCTCGCGGCGAGCAGGATGTCGAGGAAGACGTTGCGGTTGTCGCGGCGGCTGTCGCGGTCCCCGCGGCGGGCTGCATGCGCCATGAGGTCGAACTCCTGGCGGTGCGGATTGCCGGGGAAGGCGCAGTCCTCGTTGAGACCCACGACGGCGATGATCTTGTAGGGAAGCGGACGCAGCTGCGACATGCCCGTGAAGGTGACGCGGGGCGTCGGCATGCCGCCGCCGGGCGAGGTCTCCTGGGCAAGTTCGAGGCTCTTCATGAAGATGCCGAACGGAATTTCGGTCACGCCCGCGCGCTCGATCTCCTCGCGCAACGTGGCGGCCGCGTTGCGGATGCGGTTGAAGGCCCCGCCCTCGTCATCCCTGAAGAAGACGGCGGTTGCGTCAGCGAGCCACGTCGTCCAGGCCTCGGGGGCCGCAGCCTTCTCGGTGCGCAGCCTGAAGCCCTCGAGCGAGGCGGCGAGCCTGCTCACGGCGTCGAGCAGTCCGGGCTCCTCGCTCACGTCCTTCCAGCCGTCCTCCTCGGTGCCCCTGACGGGCAGCGTGTCAAAGAGCGGATCGCCTTCGGAGGCGGGCAGCGCAAAGCCCATCACGAGGCGCTCGACGGCGCGCGAGAGCGTCATGTCCCTGACGTTCGCATGGGTGACGGGATCGAGATTGCGCAGGTGCGCGTCGGAAAGACCGTAGCGGTAGCCCGCGGCGCGAAGCCAGGTGCCGAGCATCGGCACCGTCTCGGACGTGAAGCCGAAGCGCTTCGCAACATGCGGGAGCGCAATCCAAGCCTCGAACGACTCGAGCGTGGCGCGGCCCGTGACGAGCTCGACGAGTCCGAGCACGGCCTGAGCCGCCTTGTCGGCCTCGAAGCCCGAAAGGCCCGAGATGCGCCATTCGATGCGGCGCTCGGGCGGCAGGCTGTCGAAGACGTTGGCGATGAGCGGCGCGGCAGTCGAGATGTCGGGCGTCACGACGAGCACGTCGTCGGGACCGAGTCCGGGATCGGCCGCAAACTGCGCGTGCAGCCAGTCGGCAAGCGCCTCGAGCTCGCGCGTGGGCGTGGGCGAGCGCATGAAGCGGATCGAGCGGTCGTCCTCGCGAAAGAGCGGCGCGCCTCCTCCCGTCTTCTTGAGATCCGCATCAAGGTTAAGGATCGAGTCCTGCACGCGGGAGAGAAGATCGGTGCTGTTCCGCTCGATGTAGTAGCTGTCGTTGGCAACGGCCATGTCGGCACGGATCTCCTGATGCCGTCCCGCATATCCCTTGAGGAAGTCCGACGACAGGAACCTACGGGTTCCCTGCGGCAGACGACTGACGGTGTCCTCATCGAGCTCCTCGGACACGCCGAGTTCCGAAAGGCCCGCAGCCGTGTCGGGCGCGGCCGTGAATCGCCAGATTCGGTCGATGTTGGCGCGGGTCGACCCGCCGTTGTCGGCAAGAAGCGGATGCCCGTCGAGCTCGGCGCCCTCGGGGGCGTTCTTCCAGTCGAAGAGCCTGCGCGGCAGAAGGTCGTACCAGTATTCGCTCGTGGGATTGAGAAGATAGAACCAGACGTCGCGCCCCGAGGCCGCATAGGCCTTGATGATCGGCAGCATGACGGGCGGCACGACGAAAGGCACGAACACGTGCAGCGCATCGGGAAGCGTCACGGTGAAGTCGTTCTCGAGCTTCACGCGCTTAGAGCCGCCGCTCGCGGCGAGGCGGCGGAGCATGTCGGGGAAGCCCTCGAGGAAGCGGCGTCCGCGCCAGGACGGGCGGCTCGCGAGCTCGCGCCAGAGGTCGCGCTGCCATGCAAAGTCGGGATGGCGCTCAAGCACCTTCTGCTCTGTCGTGCGTGCGTCCGTGTCGTTGAGCATCTCGGGATGCATGCCCAGCCAGTCGAGGACCCAGTCGAGACGATAGGTCGAATAAACGACGAACACCTCGGCGATGCGCCTCGCCAGATGCCAGACGTCCTCGTCGCTCCTGCCCTCGAGATAGTGGCGCAGGCGCTCGCGACCCGGGCCCTCGCGGAAGCTCCCAGACCCCTGTGGGCGCAGCAGGTCCCAGATCATCCAGTCGGCCTTTCGTTGCCGACGATGTTGGCCATGGCTCTTGGAGAAGAAGCCCATCCAGGAGGAGAGCTTCATGAAGTCGATGCCCGCGCAGATGCCGTCGCGGTCGGCAACGGCGCGGCGGAGGTCCTCCTCAACCGCGTTGTTGGGCGTGATGACGGGCACTTTCTCGAAGGCGCGCTCGAAAAGACTGGCGCCGCCCGACCCGCCTGTGGAGACGCCGAGCGCCTCGATGTTGTTCATGAGGCAGACGCGCAAGACCTCGTAGCTGTTGCTGTAGACGGTGTGGATCATGTCTGAGGATCGCGTGAAACAGGAATGAGTTCATTCTAGCGGGTGTGGACAAAAGACCGCCTCTCATGCCACGATACGCGCCCGTGCGTCATTGTATGTGACGCACACGGACGTGCTTCGCGGATGTGAAGAGCCGCCGCCGGCGCATGAAAGCGGCAGGCGGCCCGGGGAAAATGCAAACGAAAGGCCGCGCCTTCCGTTCCTTCCGTTTTCAGTTACTTGCGAACAGCGTACTTGTCGGCGAGCTTTTTCGAAGTAGGCGGGCACGGCGGGATCGGCCCAGTCAACGAAGCCGCGCACGAAGCCCACGAGGTGGCCGTGGCCGTCGAGGACGAAGAAGCCGGGCAGCACGTCGGCGGGAAGCGTCGCGGGAATGACGAGGTCGGGATCATGCCAGGAGGTGAAGGTCTCAGGGGAGTTTCGTCTTCTTCGCGAACTTCGTCACGCGCTTCGGGTTCTTGTCGAGCGAGATGGAAACGAAGCGGATGCGGCTCTCGGGCTTGTTGTACTTCGCCTGAATTCGGCCATGAGCGGCGCGCTGCGCTGGCAGGTGGCGCTCCAGGAACCCCCAGACGTCGACGATCACGAGCTTGTCCTTGAACTGCGAAAGCGACTGCGGGATTGCCTGCGAGGTCCTTGTAGCCGTCGAGCGGGAAGCCGCGGGCGGTGCGGAACTCGATGAAGTCGCGGGCGACAAGGGCTTTTCGGCGATGGGCTGGCCGTTCTTCTCGAACTTCTGGTTGAAGGCGGGAAGCGCGGCCGAGGCGCACTGGGCGCCGATCACGAAGGCGAGCGCGATCAGGGCTTTCTTGAACATGTCGGTGAATCTCCTCTCTGAATGCTGTCTGTCGATTCTGTCTTTTGAATTCCAAAGGCTGGACGAGGCGTCTCAGGCCCTGTCGGCCTTTGGCACTCCCTTCCTGCGCATGCGCGCGGGCGAGGAAGAGCCCGCAGGCGCCGAGCGCTACCCAGGGCGCGGCCCAGAGGGCGGCGGTGCCCGCGTTCATGTCGGGCTCGTAGCGGATCTGCTCGCCGTAGCGGGCGACCATGAAGTCGAAGATCTGCTCGCGGGTTTCGCCCGCGCGCAGCTTTTCGTAGATGACGCCCTTGAGCTCGTTGGCGATGGCGCTCTCGCTGTCGTAGAGCGTGAGGTTGGGGAGACTGGGCAGCGGAGCACCTTGGAGATACGGCCTCCTTCTGAAGCTCGGCCCCCGTAAGCGGCTTCGTCTCGGCGGCGAGGAGCGGCGCGGCGAGCATCATGCCCGTCTCGAGCGCTGCCGTTCTCACGAGGGTCCTGCGTGTCATGAAGATCATTTGGAAGGAGCCTCCACTCCTGCGCCGCCGTCTCGGTTTCGCGACGGCGCGTGAAGAGAATGATGAGCGCGGCCAGAATCATGACGGCGCCGCCGCCCCAAATCCAGCCGGCGAGCGGCTTGATGGAGAGCCTGACGAGCCACTCGGTGTCGGTGAGCTTGTTGCCCATCGAGACATAGTAGTCGCGCAGGAAGCCGTGGTCGATGCCGGCTGCGGACATCTGCATGCCGTTGGCGACGAATGTCTGGCGCTCGGGCCTGAGCGTCGTGGATGAGGGACTCGTCGTCAAGCCTGAGCACCTCGATCACGCCCTGCTGTCCGAAGTAGGAGTGGTTGTTGACGAAAGCGCGTCTCTGTATAGACGAAGACCACGTCGTCGACGGGCTTGCCGAGGCCGGGTCCCATGCGCACGAGCGCCTCGCTCTCGTACTGCTCGACGCCGACCGCACCCGCAATGGAGACGGCGATGCCCACGTGCGCGAGCAGCGCGGCAAGGCTCATGCGGCGGGCCGGGAAAGGCAGGCAGTGCGAGACGGCCGACGACGAGCCAGACGGCGGCCGCGACCGCAAAGCCCGTCATGACGGGCGAGCGCGGGTCGGTGAGGAGCGCGACGGCTGCGCCTGCGGCGACGGAGGCCGTTGCGCAGACGGCCCAGCGGACCGGATTCCTAGGAGAGCGCTGGGCGGCCCGCGAAGGCGCCGCGGCGATGAGAGTCATCGGCGCGAAAGAAGTTGTTGAAGTACGGCGCGCCGACCGTCAGCGTGCAGCCCGCGAAGCGACCTCGTATCCAAGCGGATAGAGCGCCGAAGAGCACCGCGGCGGCGGCCATCAACAGGAACACAGCGCCCGTCATCAGGGCGTCCGAGCGTTCATCGGCGCCTCCTCGGTCCTGCAGACAGGCTCGATGCGCGCGCAGTAGAGGAAGGCGGCGGGCACGAGCAGCACAATGGCGAGCACCTGAAGCGCGATCCTGCGCGGCCCGGATCCGTCGCGAACGCATGCACGGACTGCATGGCGCCCGAGCGCACGAGGAAGGTGCCGAGCAGGCAGAGCGCGAAGCCCACGAGCGTGAGGAAGACGGTGAGGCGCCTGAGTTGCCCTCGCCTTCTCGTCTGGATGAGTGCGTGCATGAGCGCGGTGGTCGTCAGCCACGGAATGAAGGACGCGTTCTCAACGGGATCCCAGAACCACCAGCCGCCCCAGCCGAGCTCGTTGTAGGCCCACCAGGATCCGGGAGCATGTTGCCCGCCGTCAGGAAGCCCCAGGTGACGATCGAAAGACGCGTCGTGAAGTCGATGGCCGTCTTCGACCAGCGGCCCGAAAGCAGCAGCGCGCACATGGCCGCGAACATCAGCGCCAGGCCCGCATAGCCCATGAAGAGCACGGGGCGGATGCAGGATCATGCCGATGTCCTGCAGGATGGGATTGAGGTCACGACCGTCGGGCGGCACCATCGGCAGGTTGCGCAGGAACGGATTCGACGTGAAGAGCAGGAACGCGCAGAAGCCCGCGAGCACCGCAAGCATCAGCCCCTGAAGCCGCGCCGTGAAGAGCCTGTCGGCGCACCGGACGAAGCCCGCCCCGGCCGTGCCGACCGCCATGAGCCAGATCCAGAGGAGCATCGAGCCTTCGTGCGAGCCCCAGAGGGCCGCGGCCTTGTAGGCGGGCGCGCGAGCTTGGTGTTCGAGTGATTTGCGACGTAGGCGACGGAGAAATCGTCGGTCAGGGAAGGCCCAGACGAGCGCGGCCGTCGAAAGCGTGAGCATGAGCGCCGTCAGAAGAGACGCAGGGGCGGCTGAAGCCCGCATAGAAGTCGTCGCCCCTTCGAATGCCGTAGAAGACCACGGCGGGTGCAGGAGCGCCGTCATGGCGGCGATGATGAGCAGGAAGTGGCCGAGTTCGGGGATCACTTTGGATGTCCTGATGGTTGGTCTGGTCGGATGTATGCAGACTGGAATTTAACGCGCAAACCTGCACTGAGGCTTAAGACGGCTTCCGGTCCGAGGGCCTGCGAAACGCCCGTCGTGCCTGCCGTACAAACTGCAGCGGCACGACCGGCGATTCCTGTTCGTGACCCGGACGACCTTCTGCGGAGCTTATAGCCTGCGGACGGCGAGCGTCCTTGCGCAGATCGCGAAGAGCACCGCAATCCATGCGGCGAGAATGCCCGAGAGGGACCGCAGCGGACGGCACCTGAAGGAGAGGACACCGATCACGGACTGGTTGAGAAGCCTGAAGACGCTCGCGGGATTGGCGAGCATGAGGGCCGTCAATGTTCCGCGGCCGAGCACGTCCGCACCCGCAACCGTCACGACGAGAAGACCGAGGTCGTAGAAGCACGGCGACGAACCAGACGACGAGCAGAAGCGCGAGGGCCTGCGCCTTTGTGACGAACCGAAAGGCTCACCCAGTAGGCGGCGAGCATGAAGAGGAGTCCGAGCGCCCACCCGCTCAGAACGAGCACGCAGAGAGACGAAAAAGCAACTCACCCATGCCGTAGGGCACCGGCAGGAAAGGCCTGGATGAGCGGCAGGACCGCAAAGCCCAGCACGAGAACGAGAAGGAGCGCCGCACCCTGCCCGAGCGCCTTGCCTGCGAGCCACTGAAGGCGCGAGAGCGGATAGGTGAGCATCAGAAGAAGCGTACCCGACTCCGCCTCGCCCACGAAGGCGTCGTAGGAGAGGAGCAGCGCGAGAAGCGGCAGCAGGAAGACCGTGAGGCTCAGGAGCGAGTTCATCACGGAAGGCAGCGGCTGGTACTGAAGCGTGCCGCCGATGGCGGCCGTGCCGAAGAAGACGGCCAGAC
>VOFC01002176.1_pt1 | contig 36995 bp, 54 predicted proteins | sample 5384161 | NCBI WGS metagenome assembly VOFC01 (sample SAMN12384722, study PRJNA508395) | human gut metagenome | isolation source: healthy gut B | host: Homo sapiens | reverse complement strand
AAATCCTCCTGTTTTGTTCGATATTGGGTGCCTGCTTTCCCTGCAAGCACTGTTCAACCTGTCACCTATTATAGGTTCCAGCCCTGAATAAGCAAGCATCTTTTTCCTCTCTTCGGCCATTTTCTGCAATATCCTACAAACAGATCGTTAAAATTCTACAATTGTGTTAAAACATTAACGTTAATTTGTTAACAGGCTGTCCCTGCCGGTTTACAAGCGGCGCTTTCTATGCTATACTATGTAAAAAATTCTACGACCTTTGGGAGGGGTTTCCCATGCGGATGAGAAAGAAGAAAAATCTGGTTCCCGGATGGAGCGCTGAGTGGCGCAAATTTGATCCGATCCTTTATGAGCATCAGTACTGGCGGGAGCTGCCCTGCGCCCGAGATCCGGGTGGAAGTATGCGGCAAGGGCCGCTTCACCAGGCACCGCGGCGGCGGAGCCGGACGCTGCTCATCGCCATTGAGATGGTACCGGACGCCATGGTGGTATTATGGAGCGCTGCGTAGCGCCGGGTCGATCAACGTGTTTTCGTGGACGCCAATGCGGATCAGTTGCCACAGTTCTCGCTCCCGGCGAGGTAGACCGGACTACATCAACTTTGTGACCTGCACCCAGCAAGCGCCACGCCAAGCGCCCGCCTCTCGACCCACGGCAATTTCCCTTCCACGATCTCGATGCCCTGAGCCTTCAGCTCATCGCGGATGCGGTCGGCCTCCGCGAAGTTCTTGGACTTCTTGGCCTCGTACCGCTGCATGACCAGCGCGTCGATGGCGGGGTCGCCCCTCGCCGGTGATGGTGTAGCCGCCTTCGGCTTTAGCGGTCTGGGCCTTGGCGTTGGCTTCCCGCACCGCTGCGGCTTTTTCCAACAGGGACAGGCTCAGTACCTGATCGTAGCTGTCCAGAATGGCCAGCTTGGTGGTGTCATTGGTCTTGGCCTTTAAAGCATCATACAGAGCGGTGACGCCCATGGAGGTGTTCAGATCGTTGCCCATCTGCTGCAGGAATTTCTCCTTGTACTCCTTGAGAGCAGCTTCATCCACGGTGCCATCCTCTGGATTCAGGGCGGCGATCTTGGCGATCAGCTTGCCGTAGGCGGCTGCGGCGTTGTCCAGATTCTCCCAGGAGAAGATCAGAGCCTTGCGGTAGTGGCTCTGGAGGCAGAAGAAGCGGTAGGCCAGGGGATCGTAACCTTTTTCCTCCAGCAGGGACACGGTGAGGAACTCGCCCTTGGACTTGCTCATCTTGCCGTGGTTGGTGTTCAGGTGGGCCACATGGAACCACTGGGGGCACCAGGGATGACCCAGATAGCTCTCAGACTGGGCGATCTCGTTGGTGTGGTGGGGGAAAGCGTTGTCGATGCCGCCGCAGTGGAGGTCCAGATATTCGCCGTTATACTTCATGGAGATGCCGGAGCACTCGATGTGCCAGCCGGGATAGCCAACACCCCACGGAGAATCCCACTTCAAAGCCTGATCCTCAAACTTGGACTTGGTGAACCAGAGGACGAAGTCATTCTTGTTCCGCTTGTTGGTGTCCTCCTCCACGCCCTCACGGACGCCGACAGCCAGATCCTCCTCGTTGTGGTCATTAAAGATATAATAACGCTGGAGCTTGCTGGTGTCGAAATAGATGTTGCCGCCGGCAAGGTAGGCGTAACCAGTGTCCAGCAGCTTGGTGATGATCTTGATATAGTCGTCAATGAGGCCGGTGGCGGGCTGCACCACATCCGGGCGCTTGATATTCAGCTTGCGGCAGTCATCAAAGAAAGCATCCGTATAATACTTGGCCACCTCCATGACGGTCTTGTGCTCCCGGTGAGCACCCTTGAGCATCTTATCCTCGCCTTCGTCAGCGTCAGAGGTCAGATGGCCCACGTCCGTGATGTTCATGACACGGTTAACGCTGTAGCCGGAATAGCGCAGGAACTTTTCCAGCACGTCCTCCATGATATAGCTGCGCAGGTTGCCGATATGGGCGAAGTGGTACACCGTGGGGCCGCAGGTATACATGGCTGGCGGCGCTGGCGCTGGGAGACCCCACGGCGAAGTCCATGCACCGGCTGTCGCTGAATCCTGCGGCACATTGACTGGCTGGGTCTGGCGCTGATGTTTGCGGCAGGCTTCGGCTGGGCCAAGCCGGTGCCGGTGAATCCCAACTATTTCCGCAAGCCCAAGCAGGGCATGGCCATCACCGCCCTGGCCGGGCCAATCTCCAACTTCCTGCTGGCGATCCTGTTCCTCGGAATTGGAAAAGTGATTTACCTTTACGCCCCTTACAGCGACGGGATGAACGTTCTGTTCAGCTGGTGCCTGTACACGGTGGCCCCCATGTCTGTCGGTATGGGGCTTTTCAACCTGATCCCTTCCGCCGCTGGACGGCTCCAAGGTGCTGGCTGTGCTTCTGCCGGACAGCGCTTATGAGAAGCTGATGCGCTACGAGCGCTGCGGCATTTTGATCCTGCTGGCTCTGAGCTGGCTGGGCCTTGGCGGAAATTTTCTTGGCAACGCGATCTACAGCGTGTACGCGGCGCTGTTTCATATCTTTTTTGCTTGAGGTGTCGTGATTTTGGAGAGTCCTGTATTCAAACTGGAAAAGGTGGTTCACTCCCGCTCTGAGGAGATGCAGGATTTTGAGGGGCCGTTGGATCTGATCCTGTTCCTTTTGGGGAAGAATAAGCTGGAGATTCAGGATATTTCCATTTCCCTGATCTGCGACCAGTACGTTGCGTGGCTGGAGCAGCGGCAGCGGATGGACCTGGAAGTGGCCAGCGAGTTTGTCATTATGGCGTCCCATCTGGTGTATCTGAAGACCCGGATGCTGCTGTCCATTGAGGATGAGGAGGCCAAAAGCGAGATGGACGCGCTGCTCCAGTCCCTGGAGGAGCGGCGGCGCAGCGAACATTACATCCGGGTGAAGGCACTGGCCCAGCGGTTGGCGCCTATGGGGAATTCGGTCGGAACATCGTGACCCGGAACCCGGAGCCGGTGAAGCGGGGCAAGGTGTTTGAATACAGCCATCAGCCGGCGGATCTGGTGCTGGCCATGGCGGAGATCCAGAGCCGGGCGGAGCGGAAGCTGCCGCCCCCGCGAGCCTCTTTCCGGGAGATCGTGCAGCATGAGCCGTATCCCGTGGAGAGCAAGGCGAGAGATATTCTGCAAAAGCTGAAGGAGGGCGGCATCACCCGCTTTTTGCTGCTGTTCCGGGGCAGCCGGAGCCGCAGCGAGGTAGTGGCCACCTTTCTTGGCGGTGCTGGAGCTGTGCAAGGCGCGTGTACTGCATCTGGCGGGCTCGGAAACAGACTGTATCGTGCGGCAGGAAGGCGATGTGTGCCTGAGAATTTGACGTTTTAAGGAGAACCGTGGCTGACATGGATAGAAAGGAACTAGAATCCGCGTTGGAGGCGATCCTGTTCGCCTCCGGGGAACCGGTGCGGGTGGATCGGATCTGTACAGCACTGGAATTGACCGGCCTGCGGCGGAGCAGGTGCTACAGAAGCTGATGGATTACTACGCCTACGAGCGCCGGGGCATCCGGCTGCTGAAAATTGAGGACAGCTGGCAGCTTTGCTCCGCACCGGACTACGCGGAGGCGATCCGTAGGGCATTTGAGATCCGCAAGCCGGCCAAGCTCAGCCAGCCCGCGCTGGAGGTTTTGACCATTATTGCCTACTATCAGCCTACTACACGGGCCTATGTGGATCAGATCCGGGGGGTGGACAGTTCCTATACCGTGGGACTGCTGCTGGACCGGGGACTGATCGAGGAATGTGGTCGTTTACAGGTACCGGGGCGGCCCCGGCAGTACCGCACCACCAAGCAGTTCCTCCGGGCGTTCCACCTGACCAGTCTGGAAGACCTGCCGGTGATGCCGGATCTGGGCGGTGACGGGCAGATGCGGCTCAACGAAGCCGGAGAGATCGTGAATCCCAGCCGGTGAGCCGGAAACCGCCGGGGCGGGCGCCCCGGAAACGGCTGCGGCTGAGAAGCCGGAGAACTGAGCATCGGAAAGGGGCGGCAGCTGTGATTGCATTGTGGATCCTGGGAATTTTGGCGGTGCTGATCCTGCTGCTGTGCCTGACGCGGGTCGGCGTGCTGGCCCGCTTTGGCGGGGAACTGGCTGTTACCGTGAAGCTCGGCCTGTTCCGTATTCAGGTGCTTCCGGCTTCCAAAAAGCCGCCGAAACACGAAAAAACAACGGAAAAAGGATACGGAGCAACCATCCGCCTAAAGGCAAACCGGCCCGGAAAGCGTTTCCGAAGCCGTCCTCGGAGAGATCAGGGAGGCCCTGCAAACCCTGTGGCCGCCGCTGAAAAAAGCGCTGCGCCGTACCCGCAAGGGCGTTCGGATCGACCCGCTGGATGTGTCGGTAATTCTAGGGGGACAGGCGGAACCTGCGGACGCCGCGCGGCTATACGGCGAGCTGCACGGAGCCGTCTGGACCGGGATGCCGGTGCTGGAACAACTGCTGGTGATCCCCCCGGCCGCATATCCACCTGGATGTTGATTTTACCGCGGAGGAGACAAAGCTCCTGGGAAGCGTGGGAATATCCGCCCGGATCGGCACGCTGCTGCGGATCGGCATGACGGCGGCGATTCCCGTCCTGCGGTGGCTTTTGGCTTATTTAAAGAAGAAAAAACAGCAAGCACCAGTCGGAAAGGATGAGTCAGATGGAAATGGAAAAGAAAAGCCCGCTGCGTGATGTGATGAATTCCACGATGGAGAAGGTTCGGGAGATGGTGGACGCCAACAATATTGTAGGCGCGCCCATCACCACGCCGGACGGTGTGACCTTGATTCCCATTTCCAGTGTCAGCTTCGGCTTCGGCAGCGGCGGCGGGGACTACGGCAAGCAGGGACAGACCAACTTCGGCGGTGGCGGCGGCGCCGGTGTGAAGATCGACCCGGTGGCTTTTCTGGTTATCAAGGACGGAACCACCCGCGTGATGCCCGTGGCGGTGCCGCCGGTGTCCACCGTGGACCGTATTGTGGATATGGCACCGGATATTGTAGACAAGATCGGAAAATTTTTCGATAAAAAAGGACGGGGACGAACGGTTTGATCTGGGTATACTAAAGACATCTCAGCTTTGGGAGTGATGCCTTTTGCTGCGGCGTAGTTTCTTTGCTGTTTCTTTGCAGCACTGTGCCTGTACAGTATCATTCCTTGCCGGACATTTGCCGTTGAAACCTCGGCAGCATCCGCCATCCTGGTGGACGCCGGCAGCGGGCGGGTGCTCTATGAGCGCAACGCGGACCGGAAAATGCTCATCGCCAGCACCACCAAGATCCTGACGGCGTTGGTGGCCGTGGAGACAGGGAGCTGTCCGACACCGTGAAGGTCAGCCGGGAGGCGGCGTATACGGAAGGCTCCGCCATGTACCTTACGGAGGGGGAGACCCTGACGCTGGAAACGCTGTTATACGGGGTGCTGCTGTGCTCCGGAAACGATGCGGCGGTGGCGGTGGCCCAGCATGTGGGCGGCAGCGTCAAGGGCTTTGTAGCCCTGATGAACGAAAAGGCCCGGGAACTGGGGATGGAGCATTCCTCCTTCGCCAACCCCAACGGTCTGGATGACGAGCAGCACTATTCCACCGCGCGGGATATGGCGAAGCTGGCGCAGGCTGCGCTGAAAAATGAAACGCTGATGCGGATCGCGTCCACGCGGTCTGTCACCATCGGCGGGCGCACCATGCACAACCACAACAAGCTGCTGGGATATATGGACAACTGTCTGGGGCTGAAAACCGGCTATACAAAGGCTGCTGGGCGGACGCTAGTGAGCTGTGCGGAGAGAAACGGCCAGCGGCTGATTGCCGTGACCCTAGGACGGCAATGATTGGGCCGACCATCAGGCCCTGTTCGACTATGGCTTTTCTGCGTACCCGGCAAAGACCTGCGCCGTGCGGGGAAAGGTTCTGACGCAGGCCGCTGTCAGCGGCGGCGTTTCCTCTCACGTACCGCTGATTGCCGGGGAGAGCTTCTGTTGGCCGGTTTTCTCCGGGGAGCAGCTGACAACGGAACTGTGTCTGGATCGCCCGCTGACGGCGCCTGTCTCAGTTGGAACTGTGGCTGGCGTGGCGGTGTTTCGCCTGAACGGGACGGAGATCGGCCGGGTGCCGCTGGTGGCAGGGCGGACCGTGCCGCCGAGACTGGCTTCCGCGCTGAACAGCCTGAAGCTGGAACTGAATGGATAATGGAATGGGAGAACCATGAAAGAGCGACTGCAAAAAATCTTATCTGCCGCCGGGGTCTGTTCCCGCAGAGCGTCGGAGACTTATATCACGGCGGGGAGGATTACCATCAACGGGGAGATGGCGCAGCTGGGGCAGCAGGCCGACCCGGAAACCGATGACATCCGGGTGGACGGCGTTCCTCTGGGACAGGAGCCGGAGACGGTATACCTGATGCTGAACAAGCCCCGGGGCTATGTGACCACCGTCTCGGATGAACAGGGACGGAAAACGGTGATGGATCTGCTGACCGGGATCCAAACCCGCGTCTACCCTGTGGGAAGGCTGGATCGGGATTCGGAGGGGCTGCTTCTGCTGACCAATGACGGGGCCCTGACCCACCGGCTGCTGCACCCCAGCCATGAGGTGTCCAAGGAGTACCGGGTGACGGTGTCCGGGCCTGTGGAGCACGCGGCAGAACGGCTGGGCCGGATCCGGGATGTGGCGGGACTGCCTATCCGTCCGGCGGAGGTTCGCCAGCTGAGCCAGCAGGGAAACCGGGCGGAACTGAGCATTACCATTCATGAGGGGCGGAACCGCCAGATCCGGCGGATGTGCGCCCAGTGCGAGCTGGAGGTCCTGCGGCTCCAGCGGGTGCGGGAACATTGTCTGGAACTGGGGACGCTACCCTCTGGCCGATGGCGGTACTTAACTCCGGCGGAGATCGCCGCTTTAAAGAGGAATGACCGCTTTCCGAAGAAAGCCGCTGCTGCGGCTATTTTTTTGCGGAAATACACACGGCCGGCAAAGACAGATACATATGTTGGAAGCTGCGGCAGGCGCTGAATGTTATTTCAATTCACCCAAAACTGCGGCTGCCCTCGTCAAGTGCGGAGACGGCGAGAAAAACGCAGAAAAAAGTTTCAATTCACCGGGAAGTATGATAGAATAGGCCGCGGGATTAAAAACGGCGGAAGGCCGGGGCCAGCGGTGTGCTGGCGGAGGAAAAAACATGGCAAAGAGTGTCTTGCACATCATTGAGGACAGTATGTCCACCTTTTCAAAGGGGCAAAAACGAATTGGACGCTATATCCTGGACCATTATGACCAAGCGGCGTTCATGACGGCCAGCAAGCTGGGCAAGCTGACGGAGGTCAGCGAGTCCACGGTGGTGCGGTTTTGCCGCGGAGCTGGGGTACGACGGGTACCCCTCCATGCAGAAGGCATTGCAGGAGATGGCCCGGAGCCGTCTGACCTCTACCCAGCGGATTCAGGCGGCGGAGAGCATTTATGGGCAGGACGTGCTGAGCGGTGTTTTGCAGGCGGATATTGAAAATCTGCGGCAGGTGGCTCTCAATGAGGATCGCCGCACATTCGATACCGCTGTAAACCGAATTGTCGGCGCACGGCACATTTACATTCTGGGCGCCCGGTCCTCCACTCATCTGGCAGGCTATCTCCATTTTTATATGCAGATGATCTTTGAAAACGTGACGCTGGTGCAGTCCACAGCCGCCGGTGAGATCTTCGAGCAGCTGTTCCGCTGCGGAGAGGAGGGGGATGTGATGATTGCCCTCAGTTTTCCCCGTTATTCCAAGGATACCATCAACGCGGTGCGGTTTGCCAAGTCCAGAGGCGTGGAGATCATCGCCATCACGGATCAGGAGCAGTCCCCCGTGGCGCAGATGTCGGCGGCGGCGCTTCTGGCGCCCAGCGAGATGCTGTCTTTTATCGACTCCATGACGGCCCCCCTGTCCCTCATCAACGCGCTGCTGGTGGGGATCGCCACGAAGATGGGAACCGATGTAACGGAGACATTTTCCACGCTGGAAAGCCTGTGGGATCAATACGGAGTATTTGGCGGTGCGGACGATGAGTAATCGATCGTGGTCATCGGCGGCCGCGCCGGCGGAAATGAGGGCGCCCTTTTGGCAGCGGGGCAGGGGAGCGCAGGTAACTCTGCTGGAACCCAACGAACGGTTGGGAAAAAACTGAATATCACCGGAAGGGCCGGTGCAACGTGACCAACAATACTGATATTGAAGGGCTGTTGGCCAATATTCCGCGTAATGGAAAATTCCTTTACAGCGCTTTTACTAACTTCTCCAGCGCTGATACCATGGCCTTTTTTGAAGCTCTGGGCGTCCCGCTGAAAACTGAGCGGGGGAACCGGGTGTTTCCCGTCAGCGACAGCGCGTTCGACATCAGTGCCGCGCTGGAACGGCGGCTGAAGGCCCTGAAAGTGCAGGTCCTCCGGGACCGGGCGTCGGCCCTGAAGATCGAGGACGGCGCGGTCTGCGGCGTTGTTGGGGAGCGGGGACGCTATTCCGCTCAGGCGGTGGTGCTGGCCACCGGCGGCGTCAGCTATCCGGCCACAGGCTCCACCGGAGACGGTCACCGTCTGGCAGCTGAGGCGGGGCACACCGTCACGCCGCTGCAGGGGTCTCTGGTGCCCTTGCAGGGTGTGATTGCCCCCGGCATTCCCTGCGTCCGTTTGCAGGGGCTGAGCCTGCGGAACATGAGCCTGACGGTCTTTGAAAACGATAAGAAGATCTACACGGATTTCGGCGAGCTGCTGTTTACGCACTTCGGCGTCAGCGGCCCACTGATGCTGTCGGCCTCCGCCCATATGCGGTACTTTACCAAAAAGCGTTATCGGTTGGAGATCGACCTGAAACCTGCTCTGGATGAGCAGCAGCTGGACAAACGGCTGCTGGCGGATTTCGGCAAATACGCCAACCACGATTTCCAGAATGGCCTGGACGATCTGCTGCCCCAGAAGCTGATCCCGGTGGTCGTCGAGCTGTCTGAAATCCCTGGACGGCAGAAGGTACACGACCTGACCCGTGAGCAGCGGCAGAGTCTGCTGCACGTTTTAAAGCATTTTCCTGTGGAGGTTTCCGGGCCGTGTCCTGTGGAGGATGCCATCGTGACCTCCGGCGGGGTAAAGGTGAGCGAGGTAGACCCCAAGTCTATGGAGTCCAAGCTTGTTAAGGAACTACATTTCGCGGGAGAACTGATCGATACCGATGCCTATACCGGCGGCTTTAACTTACAAATCGCATGGGCCACCGGCCGTCTGGCCGGACAGTCCGCCGCGAATGAGAAGGAATAAAAAGGAGCGAACAGCATTGAAAACCATCAGTATTGCCATTGACGGCCCCTCCGGCGCCGGAAAAAGCACACTGGCAAAAGCGTTTCCAGAGCGCTGGGGTTTCTATATGTGGATACCGGCGCCATTTACCGCACCATCGGCTATGCCGCCTATTCCAAAGGGTGTGAATCCCGGAGACGGGCAGGCGGTTGCCGCCCTTCTGCCGGAGCTGGAGATCGGCCTGACCTACGGGGAGGACGGCCTTCAGCATATGACGCTGAACGGGGAGGACGTGACGGAAAAGATCCGTTTGCCGGAGATTTCCCTGTATGCCTCCGCGGTCTCCGCCCATCCGGCGGTGCGGGCCCATCTGCTGGAAATGCAGCGGAAGCTGGCGCGTGAACACAACGTGGTGATGGACGGCCGGGACATCGGCACGGTGGTGCTGCCGGACGCCGCGGTCAAGATTTTTCTGACGGCTTCTGTGGAAGAGCGGGCCGCGCCGCTTCCGGGAGCTGGAGCAGCGGGGGACGCCGGAAAGCTACGAAAAGGTGCTGGCGGAAATGCGCCAGCGGGACTATGACGATTCTCACCGGGCGGCGGCACCCTTGAAGCAGGCGGAGGACGCCGTTCTGCTGGACACCACGGAGCTGGACTTTGACGGCAGCCGTCAGGCGCTTTTGAAGATCATCCGGGAAAGGACGGCCCAATGAACGAAACACATGAAAAGCGGACAACGCAGCCCTTTGGAACGTTTTTCAACCTGATTTACACGGTTGCCCTGCTGATTTCCCGGCTGCTTCACCCGGTATCCGTGAAAGGGCTTGAAAACCTGCCCCGCAACGGGGCGCTGCTGATCGCCAACCATTCCAGCAACTGGGATCCGATTTTGCTGGCCACCGCTCTGCCGCGGGATTACAGGCTCCGGGTCATGGCCAAGGAGGAGCTGTTCCGCTATCCCGTGGTGTCGTGGCTCATCCGGGTGGGAGGCGCGTTCCCTGTAAATCGGGGCGGCGCAGATATCCAGGCGGTCAAGACCGCCATGCAGTCTATCCGGGACGGCCAGAATCTGCTGATCTTCCCGGAGGGAACCACCATCCGGAACGGCATCGGCAAGGCAGATGGCCTGCCGGCTCACGCCCACAGCGGTGCGGCGGTGATCGGCGTCCGTACAGGAGCCATTGTGGTGCCGGTGTTCGTGGATGGAGAAAAAGCGGACTTTTCACAAGACACGCATCATCATCGGCAAGCCTTATACGCCGGTATATACCGGCCGCCGGGGAACAGCGGAGGAGATGCAGAACATTGCGGACGACCTGCTGCGGGAGATTTATGCCCTGGGCGGTCAGCAGGTGGGAGGTGCGCCGCTGTGAAGGTGATCCTGGCGGAGAGCGCCGGCTTCTGCTACGGCGTAAAGCGAGCCGTTGAGCTGGCCCAGAAAACAGCGGAGGAGCCCCACAGCTGCTGGATGCTGGGGGATCTCATCCACAACACACATGTGGTCAACGACCTTGCAGCGCGGGGCGTTCGGAAAGCAGAGAACCCGGAAGCACTGGGAGTGCGGGGATATTGTGGTGATCCGCTCTCACGGAGAACTGAAAAGCGTGCTGGACAGGCTGGAGACCCGGGGCGTCCGCTGCGTGAACGCCACTTGTCCCAACGTGCTCCACATTCAGGAGCTGGTGTCTCAGGCGGAGCGGGAGGGGCGGCAGGCGGTCATCATCGGAGAGCCGCACCATCCGGAGGTCATGGGACTTGCCAGTTGGTGCGTTCATCCGCTGGTGTTCCAGGGGCCGGAAGCTGTGACGGACTGGGTCAAAAACGGCGATTTTCAGCCGGAAATGCCCGTGAGCATCGTGGCGCAGACCACCTGTATTCGTGAACTTTTTGAAAGTTCCTGTAAAATCATAAAAAAAGAATGTACAAATGCAAAAATCTTTGATACAATATGTTTTGCTACGCGTAAACGTCAGAACGAAGCGGCTGAGATCGCTGCGCAGGTAGACGTGATGGTGGTGGTTGGCGACCGTAAGAGCGCCAATACGAAGCATCTGGCAGAGATCTGCCGGCAGAACTGCTCTCCGTGTCCTTCAGATTGAAGGTGCGGACGAGCTTTCCGCCGCAGAGTTTGCAGGCTGCCGTATTACCGGGCTGACGGCCGGTGCATCCACACCCGCGGGCATCATTAAGGAGGTAAAAACAACGATGAGTGAAGAAATCAAGAGCACCGAAGGTATGGAAGAGTCCTTCGAGGAATTGCTGAATCAGTCTTTCAAAACTTTAAATACAGGAGAGAAGGTAACCGGTATCGTCACTGCCATCACCCCCACCGAGGTTCAGGTGGACGTGGGTGCTAAGCAGTATGCTACATTAAGCTCAGCGAGCTGAGCGATGATCCCAGCGCCAAGCCTGAGGACATTGTGAAGGTCGGCGACGAGGTGGAGACCTATGTCGTTCGCGTCAACGATGTGGAGGGCTATGCCGAGCTGTCCAAGAAGCGTCTGGATGCCCAGAAGATCTGGGAGAACATTGAGACCGCCGTTGAGGAAAAGACCGTGCTGGAAGGCACTGTCACCGAGGAGAACAAGGGCGGCATCGTGGTGTCCGTGAAGGGCGTCCGGGTGTTTGTGCCCGCTTCCAGAGCGGCCAGCCCCGCGGCGCTGATCTGTCTGCCATGAAGGGTCAGAAGGTCCAGCTGCGCATTACCGAGGTCAACCGCGCCCGCCGCCGCGTGGTGGGCTCCATCCGCTCCGTCACCGACGAGGCCCGCAAGGCCGCTCAGGAGGCTGTGTGGAGCAGCATCGAGGTGGGCAAGCACTACACCGGCACCGTCAAGTCCATGACCAGCTACGGCGTGTTCGTGGACATCGGCGGCGTGGACGGCATGGTCCACATCTCCGAGCTGAGCTGGAGCCGCATCAAGACCCCCGCCGAGGTCTGCAAGGTGGGCGACACCCTGGACGTGTATGTGATCTCCTTCGACCCGAAAAGCACAAGATCTCTCTGGGTGCCAAGGATCACAGCGTGGATCCCTGGGAAGTGTTCATGAACAAGTACGGTGTGGGCGATACCGCTGAGGTTCGTATCGTCAAGCTGATGCCCTTCGGCGCTTTCGCTGAGGTGGTTCCCGGCGTAGACGGCCTGATCCACATTTCCAGATCGCTGACCGCCGCATCGAGAAGCCCGAGGACGTTCTCTCCGAGGGCCAGACCGTTAATGCCAAGATCACCGCGATCGACGAGGAGAAGCAGAAGATCTCCCTGTCTATCCGCGCTCTGCTGACTGCCGCTGAGGAGGATGCTCCTGTCGAGGAGTAATTCCCATTGCGATTTGAAATTCCCCGCTCGTATGAGCGGGAATTTTTTCGCGCAGACGGCAGCCTTTTACGGAATCCGGCCTGCCGGAACGGGGAGACTGCAAAATATTGTGATTTTTTTCACGTTTCACTTGCATCTTGCATACGGACGTGATAAAATTTTAACGATAGCATACACGGGGATCATCAAAGTCAACTGACAGCATATAAGTTCTATGAAATAATGGAGGAAAGTGCGCTATGAATTATCAGGAACTGTATCAGCAGAAGCTGACCACCGCTGAAGAAGCGGTGAAAGTGGTCAAGTCCGGCGACTGGGTGGATTACAGCTGGTGCTGCAACCATCCCGTAGCTCTGGACAAGGCTCTGGCTGCCCGGAAGGACGAGCTTTATGACGTGAAGATCCACGGCGGCGTGACCATGTGGATGCCCGATGTGTGCAAGGCGGATGATGCCGGGGAGCACTTCACATGGAACTCCTGGCACTGCAGCGGCATGGACCGCAAGATCATCGGCAAGGGCATGGGCTATTTCGGCCCCATCCGCTATTCCGAACTGCCCCGCTTCTATCGCGACGGCAACGCACACGGATGTGGCTATGCTTCAGGTGACTCCCATGGACGCCCACGGCAACTTCAGCTTTGCCCTGTCCGCTTCTCATCTGGCGGATATGCTGGATCGGGCCAAGACTATCATTGTGGAAGTCAATCAGAATATGCCCTGGGTCAACGGCCTTACCGGCACGGAGATCAACATCAAGGACGTGGACATGGTGGTGGAAGGGGAGAACCCCGCTATTGCCGCTATGGGCGCCGGTGCGCCTCCCACGGATGTGGACGCAAGGTGGCCGAGATGATCGTCAAGGAGATCCCCAACGGCGCCTGCCTTCAGCTTGGCATCGGCGGTATGCCCAATACCGTTGGATCCCTGATCGCAGAGTCCGATCTGAAGGATCTGGGTGTGCACACCGAAATGTATGTGGACGCTTTCGTGGATATTGCCAGGCTGGCAAGCTCAGCGGCCGCTGCAAGACGCTGGATAAGGGCCGTCAGGTGTACGCTTTCGCTGCCGGCACCCAGAAGCTGTATGACTACATCAAGGAGAATCCAGATGTCATGGCCGCACCTGTGGATTACACCAACGATGTGCAGGTAATCGCAAAGCTGGACAACTTTATCTCCATCAATAACGCTGTGGATATGGACCTCTTCGGTCAGGTCAACGCCGAGTCCGCCGGCATTAAGCACATTTCCGGCACCGGCGGCCAACTGGACTTCGTTATGGGCGCCTATCTGTCCAAGGGCGGCAAGAGCTTTATCTGTATGTCCTCCACCATGACCGCCAAGGACGGTACCGTGAAGAGCCGGATCGTTCCCCACCCTGACCAACGGCTCCATGCGGCAAAGTATCGAAAAGCAGAGCAAAATCGAAGGGAGAAAAAAGCATGAAAAAGAAAATCCTCACATTCTTGCTGGCAGCGGCGGCAACCGTGTCTCTGCTCAGCGGCTGTGGCGCTGATTCCGGCGTCATGGACACGGCCAACGCCAACGCAGTGGCCGGCGGCAACAGTGACCTGCCCGTGATTACCTGGAAGATGGGTTCCACCTGGGGCGCCGGCAACGTCCACTTCACCGTGGACCAGCGCTTCAGTGAGATTCTCAGCCAGCTCACTGGCGGCCGTTTCACCGTGACCAACTATTCCGAAGGCGAACTTTGCTCCGCCAGCCAGCTGTTCGACTATGTCAGCCAGGGCACCATCCAGTGCGGCGGCGACTGGGGCGGCTACTGGTCCGGCAAGGACACCGCTTTCGAGCTGCTGTCCACCATCATGGACGACTTCACCGCTCTGGACTATTATACCTGGATCTACGAGGCCGGCGGCCTGGACTGCTACAAGGAGATGTACGGCCAGTACAACATGAACTACTTCCCGCTGGTCACCAACCCCTCTGAGTCCGGTATCCGTTCCGTAAAGCCCATCACCTCCATCGCTGACATGCAGAAGATGAAGATTCGTCTGGGCGGCGTTATGGCTGGTAAGGCTGCTCAGAAGCTGGGCATCAACATCACCACCGTGGCTGCTTCCGAACTGTATGAGTCCCTGCAGCGCGGCGTCATCGACGGCGGCGAGTTCTCCGGCCCCAAGGCGGATGACTCTCTGAAGCTCCAGGAGGTCGCTCCTTATTGGTGCGCCCCTGCCTGGTATCAGTCTGCCGGTGTCAACGGCGTCATGGTGAACATGGACGCATGGAACGAGCTGCCCGAGGAGTATCAGACTGCTTTCGAGACGGCTGCCCGCCTTTGCTGCGGCGAACAGCTCTCCCGCTACATCTACAACGATATGACCGTCACCAACAAGATGATCGACGAGGAGGGCATTACGGTTACCCACCTCAACGATGAGGATATGGCGAAGATCCGTGAGACCTGCCTCCAGACCTATGCGGAGGAGTGCGAGATCAACCCCAACTTCAAGATGGTCTATGACTCCATGCAGGCCTATCGCGAAACCGCAAATAACTATCGCGACTGGACCGGCGACTACGGCTTCGGCTTCAACCGGGCCGAAGGTTAAGTAGCCCTTTCCTTATACGAAATTCTGAACTATAAGAGAAAGAGGTGCTGAAATGAAAGTAATCAAAGGGATCTGCAACGGCATTGACAAGTTCAACGATATTCTTGGCCGTGTATTTTCCGTTCTGGTGCTGGGCATCCTCGGCGTCATTCTCTGTGAGGTCGTTCTGCGGCGTATTTTCAACCGCCCCCAGATCTGGACCCAGGATCTGACCGTGATGCTCTTCGCCTGCTACATCATCCTGATCTGCGCTTACGGCTTCCAGAAGAAGGCTTTCGTGGCGGTGGACGTGGTGTTTGCCATGCTGCCCCAGATGGTGCAGCACATCCTGCATATCATTACTTACCTGATTTTCCTGGTTCCCTTTGTGGTGAGCCTGCTGCCCAGCGGCTGGAGCTTCTTCCTGCGGGCCTACACCACCCATGAGCAGACCTACTCCGTGTGGGCTGCGCCTACCTGGCCGGTGAAGCTGTGCCTGTTTATCGGCCTTGCGCTGCTGGCGATCCAGTCTGTCTCTGAGATTCTCAAGCAGGTTCAGGCCATTGTGGAGCTGGCACAGGGGAAGAAAAACGCTTCCCGCTGACGGAAAGGAGGCCCAGTAATGGCGGCAATTATGCAACAACTTCAGGCGTGGGTCTCCGCGTCCGGCATTCTCGCTGATAAGATGGCGGTCATCATGATCATCGCCCTGTTCGGCCTGATGGTAGTCGGTCTGGTGCTGGGTCAGGAGCTGGCTTTCGTTCTGGGCGGCGCCGGTGTTATCATCGGCTGGCTGGCCTGGGGCGGCCCCGGCGTTACCATCGCCATGACCAAAATTTACGACCAGATGCAGAGCTACTCCATGGTGGCAATCCCCATGTTCGTGCTGATGGCAAACTTCCTGACCCATTCCAAGGTGGCAGATGGCCTGTTTGAGTCCATTCGTTACCTCCTTGGCCCCTGAAGGGTGGCCTTGGCCTGGCCGTCATTCTGGTTTCCACCGTGTTCGCCGCCACCACCGGTATCGTGGGCGCATCCGTGGTCACCATGGGCATGCTGTCCCTGCCCGTGCTGCTGCGCAGCGGCTACAAGCCCTCTCTGGCCTGCGGCATGGTGTGCGCCGGCGGTTCTCTGGGTATTCTGATCCCGCCCTCCATCATGCTGGTGTCCATGGGCAGCTATGCTGAGGTTTCCGTCGGCAAGATCTTCTTTGCCGCCATTACCCCCGGTCTGATGCTTTCCCTGTGCTACATCATCTACCTGATGGTGGTCTGCCGCATCCATCCAGATTGGGGTCCGAGCCATGAGCGCTGAGGAACTGGCTGAGATGCCTCTGAAGAAGCGCATCAGCGGTTCCCTCATCAACCTGATCCCGCCCCTGATCCTGATCTTCGCCGTGCTGGGTTCCATCTTCGGCGGTATTGCTACCCCCACGGAGGCTGCCGGCATGGGCGCCATTTTCGCCCTGATTCTGGCCATCTTCTACAAGCAGTTCAGCTGGGAGATGATGAAGGAGTCCCTCATCGACACCGCCAAGACCACCGCCATGGTGTTCATCATTCTGTTCGGTGCCGCGGCCTTCACCGGCGTGTTCATGTCCCTGGACGGCGACCAGATCATCGCTGACTGGGTGCTGGGCATGGGCATCGGCAAGTGGGGCGCCTTCGCCATCATGTGCGTTATCGTGTTCATCCTGGGCATGTTCATTGACTGGCTGGGCATCGTGATGATCGTGTTCCCCATCTTCCTGCCCATCATGGATCAGTTCGGTTTCGACCGGCTGTGGCTGGTGGCCGTTATCGCCACGCTGCTGCAGACCTGCTTCATGACCCCGCCTTTCGGCTTTGCCCTGTTCTATGTCAAGGGTATTCTGCCGGGCGACATCAAGATCCAGGAAGTGTACAAGGGCGTTATCCCCTTCATCATTATCATCTGCATCGTCACCGTTCTGTGCGCGGTATTCCCGCCCCTGGTGACCTGGCTGCCCAGCATGCTGGCTGCCTGATTGCAGTTCCGCAAAAAACTCCGAAGGATTCATCCTTCGGAGTTTTTTCTGCTCTTACGCTGTAAAAAGGAAGGAATGCTCACTGAGCATTCCTTCCTTTGCCGATTCAGTCGCCAACGCCGGTATGAATGACCTTGCCGATGTTCCAAAGGTGTGCAGCTTGCTGCGCTGCGGCCAGCCGTTCTTCCGGCGTGTTGTAGCTGACGTGGGCCGTCTGTGCGCCGCAGTCCAGACAGGATACGTAAACGCACCAGCCTGCTTCATCCTCCATGGTGCCGATGCCGCGGCAGATGGGGCAGTCTTCCAACTCAATTTCGTGTATCTGATCCACGGTAAAATCTCCTTTGCTTTCATGCCTGTAATAGCATAAAGTATATCACATTGTCTGCAAAAGAGCAACTGCAACCGCGCTGTTTGCGGATTATTTGCTGTCAAAGCCCGGATTGAGGAAATAGACGTTTTTCTGATCCAGCCGTTCCTTCGCCAGCCGAAGACCTTCGCCGAAGCGTACAAGATGGAAATAACAAGCCTTCAAATGCGCCATTCGATTTTGATGGAATCGCTGGTCGCATAGATGACACGGATAAGCTGATCTACCGTCTGTCGCTTATCGTCGAAGCTCAGGTCATCCCACATGGTCAGATGATTGCTGATCTCCGTGTAGTCGGCCTCCTTGTGCAGCTTCAGCTCAGATATGCGTTTCATCAGCTCTTGCTTTTTACCGTCCAGTTCCTTGATGCGTCCGCTGATATAACGGAACATGGTATCGTCTGCAACCGACAAGCGCTCCATTAAGGCGGCAATCTCACTTTCGACTTGCGTGAGCTGGACGCTCAACGCAGTCAATTCAGGGTTAATGCGATTTCCTTTACACCGTCTGAGTTTTCTGAATTGTGCCAACTTTTTTTCGCATCTCATCATAGATGAGTTGCTCAAACTCGTCCGTGTAGATCGTTCCGGGACCCGCACAGGCTTTGGCGTTCATTTTGTTGGAGCAGAGGAGGTATCTGGAGCGGGTGGTCGAATAGTGCTTATCCACCAGCGCGTATCCGCAGACGCCGCATTTGATCTTTCCCGCCAGCCATGTGTTCTTGGCTTTCTGATACGGCTTAATCTGCTGCGCTTCCAGACACTTGGCACGGCATTTAAGCCACAGGTCGGCGGGAATGATCCCTCGTGCGGTGCCAGCACCAGATGATTGCCCTCCAGATTCATCTGCTTGCGGCCGGTGGAATCCTTCCCTTTGTAGTAGTAGCACCCGTTTGTGCCAATAAAATCGCCTGGATCATTTGCTATGATAGCGCCTTTGGTCCCGATAGAACTCATAGATGGATACTTTTCCTCGGCGTCTTCATCCTCGTCCATCAATGTCCCCGGCAGCGGTCAGTCCCGTCCACGGCAGGCATCAGAGGAACAGGCCGCGGATCGCCGCCGCGCCATACCACCCACCAGTGCCACCGTGCCAAGGATCAGCACCAGCATGATCCACTTGAGGGCCACCAGCAGGCTGAAATCCGGAAGCCAGTCGATCCACTTGGAGGAATACCTCTCGCTCAGATTCCCAACCCGTTCCAGCAGTTTGTTCATCTCTGTCAGCGATCTCTGGATCTCTGTCAGAGACTGCTGCACCGGCGTCAGGTCGGTGCGCGCTCTCAACTGCGGCTTGCTCTTCCGAATTTCCTCCAGCTCCCAGTTTATTCCGTCTGCCTGCTCCGTCAGCTTGTTCATCGCCTGCGGCAGATCGCACTGGATCACAATGGGCTGGATCGGCTGCGGCGCAGCCGGCGGCGCGCTGTTCGGCTGGTTCAACTGTTTCAATTCCTCCATCGGTTTCCTCTGCTCGACGAAGTTTTCTCTTGATGAGTTCTGCGCGTATTCTGAATTCACGTTCTATGGCCTCCTTGCAATACTTTTCCTCGTGTAGTTTGTTGTCACGGCATTTTAGTCCGTCCGGCGTGGTGTAGGTGATGTGCTTGCGGGTGCTCTCCCACCTCACGGATAGCCCTCGGATGCCATCAGAGAAACGAAAGCGTCCCTGTCGGCGGCGTATTTCATGCACTCGTCGATGGTGTTCATGAGCCGCAGTTTCCAGCTTTGGCCTTTCAGCGCCGTGTGATATTCCGCACCGCTCATGCCGCGGGCCTGCTGTGTTGGTGCGTCAAAGACCGGCAGGCCCATCTCCTGACAGATCATGTCATTGCGCCGCATCAACTCTTGGATCTGTTCCTTCGCCATGTGCAGCTTTTTGCTGGTTTCGAAGTTGACGGAGTTGATGACGCAGTGTGAGTGGATGTGCTCCCGGTCAACGTGGGTGCAGACCAGCACCTCGCAGCCGTCAAAGTATTCTGCCAGCCGCCGCGCGGCTTCGTGAGCCTGTCGTGGATCGACCGCCGCGCCTTTCGGGAAGCTTTGCACCATGTGGTAGAACATCACGCCGCCGTCCTTGTGGTAGAGAAGTTTCGTGTTCAGAAAATCGTCGTAGACGCTCTGCGGCTGGCAGTTGATGCCGCTGATGAGCGACTCGCCTTCCCATGCGGTTTTCTTTTCCTGCATAACGTAGAGCATCACGCCACGCATGGCGGCACGGGACTGGCTGCCCCGTTGTAGTTCACAAAATGTACGATGGCCATACGGCTCACCGACCTTCCATGACAGACCCGCAGCGCGGCGCTGACCTCGGACAGCTCACCGGCAGCTTTTCCAGACCGATGACCTGCACCTTGCCCATGTTGGCGAGGACGGTGAGGCGGTTGACATTGCTTCCGATGCCCTTGAGCTGGCGGAGCAGTTCCTTTTGCTCGTCGATGACCACGATCCTTTTGCCGAGACAGCAGGCGGTGACGTAATCGCTCATGGACATGTGGGCCTTCGCCGCCAGCGCTTTGATCTTCTCGCGGTCAGCGAACGCCATGCGCGTGCTGAATTTGATATCTTTTTTCATGCTGGATTACCTTTCTGGAATTATTTCTTTTGCCCCCTCGGAGAGCTGGGATTCCTCAAAGGGGACTGGTCCCCTTTGAAGCTGCGCCGCCGGAGGCAGGGCTTTCCGCAGAAACGCTCGCAGCTTTGAGTGGGTGGGGCTTCTGCCCGAAAATGGGGTGTGGGGCCATGCCCCGCCCAGTGCGTTTGGCAGGGTACGGCTTCGCCGCAGACCAGACAAATGCGATGCTGGCCGTCGTCCGAGCGGACGACGAATCCCTCGTCCCGCCGCAAGCGGCAGGACTCGCTCTCTCTGTCGCTCGTCCTCTTCCCACCGAAACCGCTTCGCTGGGTTTCGGCGGGAACCCTGTTGGGGGCGGTGATAAAAACTCCCGTTTTGCATTTTTTCGGCATTTCTGTGTGGGGGTGGTATCACTACCCTCCGGCTGCTGTGGCTGTGTCGGAACAACCCCGCGCGGGGTTTATTTCGGCAGAAAAACGGCTTTCTCAGAGTGGGTGCTCTGCACCGACGGACGAGCTGTTCCCTCCTGCACACAGTGCTTTTTCGGCACTTTTGTGTGGGGGGTGGTATCACTACCCTCGGCGTGCGCTTCATGCCGTTGAAACGCTGGACGCGCAGGAGTTACGGCGGCGTATTCGCCGTTTTTATGCCGCCCCAGAATTCGCCCTGTGCGGGCTGAATCTCCCCTCGTCGGGCACACACGCCACCCCATCCCCCAAACGCGCACACAGCGGCTCACAGGCCGAAACACGGCGGGTTCTCAGGGTCGATGGTGACGATGTTCTCGGCAACGGGATCATCGACACCATCGGCCCTTTTCAGGCAGATCAGCCGGTCACCGTTGCTCTTGCGGAAGGACACCGTAATGCCGTTTCTCCTTAGAGCGTCAACGCTTTTGCGGATTCGGTGGGAGAAGCTGTTGGGGTCAGTCCCTCCGCACCGGCAGGGTCGATCTTTTCCAACAGCGCCTTGGCAGGGGCGCTGATCTCCGGCTGCTGGCGCAGCAATTCAGAGAGAAGAAAAAGAATCCGTTCGGTGGGTTGCTCCGTCTGTTCGCAGTCATCTGACAGCAGTTTCCAGACATGATCCTCGCCATCGAACTCCAGTGCCAGTTCCCGGTAGGGAATGTCCCGTCCGGTGCAGTAGAGCGTGGCGGTGTTCTCTCTGCGCTGACTCTTGCGGAGGACAAAGTTGCTGTCGGTAGCGCCGCTGAGTCCGGTGGTGCCGGAGATCATGTTCATGGGATCATCGTCATTCATCTTCCGCAGGTGATGCACCAGTAGAATGGCGATGCGGTGCTTGTCCGCCAGCGCTTTCAGAACGCCGATGTCACGGTAGTCGCTGGCATAGGGATTCGCGTCATTGCCCGCGGTGCGGATGCGCTGGAGCGTGTCGATGACGATGAGCCTGGTCTTCGGATGCTCTTTCAGGAATTGTTCGATCTGTTCCACCAGCCCGTTGTGGAGCTGCTGGGACATGACGGCGAAGTGCAGCGTGGGCGGTGCGTCCTCCGTGAGATCGAAGAGGCGGCTTTGGATACGCTGGAAGCTGTCTTCCAGACAGAGGTACAGCACCTCGCATGGCCGCTGTGGCGAACGTCCAGAGTGGCTTGCCCTGCGCGGCGCAGAGACACAGCCACAGCGCCAGCCATGACTTTCCCACCTTGGGTGAGCCGGCGAGGATGTGCAGGCCCTGGGACAGCAACGTATCCACTACGAAGTTCAGCGGTGTGAGCGGCTGACTCATTAACGTTTCACCGTCGATGGTCAGCAATCGGTTTTCTTTTTTCAATTTTGAATCCTCCTTAAAAAATATTGCTCCCATCGGAACGATGAGAGCGAAAAAACAGAGGTGCGTTACCACGGAACGGCACGTGGTTTCTTCCCTCTGCTTGTATTGTGGAGGAATTCATGCTATGCTGAGAAAAAAGAGCGGACAAATTAAAAATCAAGTAGGACAATTTTTGCGGGGAGGATACACATGGGAGGCAGCGTCATTTTCTACACCTATGGCAACACCTTGGAGCTGAACGGCCAGCAGTTGACCGCCGGTATGCTGACCGCCGACCTGTTGAATCTATCTCCGGACGAATACATGCGCCTGAAAAAGCGTATGACACAGATCACCGATCTTGCGAAAGAATACGAGCGGAAGTGGGATGTAGCGCTTTGGTGGAAGCTGAACGAGAAGATGGACGCGCTCTGCCAGAAGCTGCGCCGGTATCAGGTGTTCCGCCTGCTGCTGGACGAAGACGAGGACGCTTTCTTCTCTGCCATACGGGAGATCACGGAGCAGTTCAGCGTATTTCCCACAGAGGATCGAGCACCGACAGCGGAAGCGCAAAAAAGACAGTTTGAGCGCGTGGCAAACCAATTCTCCCAGCACGGCGAGTATGCTCCCCTCGACCTGTTCCATCCGAGTGAGGCAGATCTGGAAGATGGAATGGCTTTTACTATGAGATGCTCCGCGCCTTCGGTCCCACCAGGGGTGCATGGCGTGATTACCAGAAGCGCCTTGACCGCTATGCGCTGTACCTCCATGACATCCGCGCCTTCAACGAGACCATTCGGAACTTTATCCGGTTCGGCTTATCCAAACTGGATCATAACAGTCCGGAGGAGTATGCGAAGGCGCTCTACGGTTTTTACAATGATGATCGTATCGCGGAAAAGCTCATCGTCAATCCCATCCGCAACAACGGCGACTGCTATACGACCCACGATGCCTACGAGCTTTCCTATGTGCCGCGGCCACTGCCGGACGGCTCTGTCGCCATCTGTCAGGAGCACGTGACCGACAGCTTGCAGGCGCTGATGAAAGCGGATTATATGCTGGCGCTGAACAGCGGACACAACGTCCGCCGCTGCATCATCTGCGGACGGTATTTCCTGCTCAAGAGCGGCGTCCACGCGTTATACTGCGAAGGGGCGTGTCCCCACGCGCCCGGCTACACCTGCCGGCAGTTTGGTTCTGTGGAGGTGCAGAAGGAGCTGGCGAAAGACATTCCCAAGGTCAAAGTCAAGGTGACCGCCTTTGCCCGCATCACGAAGGATCTGTCTCGGAACGCGATCTCACAGAAGGACGCAAGAAAAGCCAAGGACTATGTGCGGGACCTGCTCTATGACGCCTTGCGCGACGCAAGTATTTCCGTAGAAGCCTTTGAAGAGAGCGTTTCGTCTGAGAATGTCTACCGGCGCTGCGGGATCACCAGAACGGCCAATCCGAGGGGCCGTCCGCCAAAGAAAAAGGCGGGTGAGCAAGCATGACCAACGAGCAACTGATTCGCCAATATTATGACGGTGACGAGGCCGCGCTGGAAAAGCTGTACCATAAAAATATCGGTCTGATCCGCGGCATCGCCAAGGAAACCGCGGCGGAATTCAACTGCCTGATGACGGATCAACATCATCCGAATCAGTGTTCCGTGTATACGAAAACGATTCTGGATGACCTCTGCGGCGAGGGTGCGTTGGAGCTTCTGATGCGAATACAGAGCAGAGAATATGACGAAAGCCGCGCCGTGCTTACCACCTATCTTTACCCGCATTTGAAGGGGCGCATGACCCGCTGGCTGGAGCAGAATATTGGCTGCATGGCGTTGAGCAAGGACGAGATGGCCGCTGTCCGGCAGGTGCAGAGGCTGTACCATGTTGCATGGAAGGATACCGGCGAAATCGCGGAAGAGCTGGGTATCCCCGAGGCTCGTGTCAGCCGATATGTTCGCTACAACACCCATTTCCTCGGTGTGCATGACCTTGTCCCGGAGGGCTATGACGGCGATCCCTATGAGCGGCTGATGCCGGGGACGCTCACCGCTTCGGCGGAGCAAGCCGTGTACCGCAAGGTCTGCATTGAGCTCCTCCGGGAGCTGTTCGACGCCCTGCCGAAGAAGGACAGGGACATTCTCGGCAAGACCTGCGGCGTGTTCGGATACCCGGAGGCGACCTTGAAAGAGATTGGGATGTATCACATGATGAAGGAGTCCGCCGTGGAGAAGGCGAAGATCCGCGCGGTCGAGAAACTGAGAGAAGCCTATCCCGGCAGCAGGCTTCAGGTATGGAGGACTGTTCATCGTATGTTGCGGAGACCGATCCTGCCGCCGGAGGATGATGCTGCGCGGTAGAGATAGTCTTTCTGCGTAGCAAAAGACAGCAATACAGACTTTTGTACACCCTCTTATGGTAGCATCTATGCAAGCACTCCAATCGGTGCTATACTTTGAGAGGAGATATTTGTTATGTATTACGGAAAGAACATGAAAGTCTGCGCCACTTGCGCTTATTGGGCGGGAAGTCGGAATCTTGTCAATTTAGGAAATTCCGCAGAGCCTACTTGCTCTACTGCTAAGTGCCAATCTCCCACCTCACCGAGTCGGAATTGCAGCCGTCCCGGCAGCAACACCTGCTCTGGCTGGATGAAGTGGCCGGTACTGAAGTAAATCTACATGGAGGGACTGCATCATGCTGACGGAAAAAGCCAATGCCATCTGCCTTTTGGAAGTTCTGAAAGAATATTCCGACGCAGAACACATTCTGCCCATGCGGGAGATCATTGGAAAAATGCAGTCCCTCTACGGCATCAAAATCGACCGCCGCACCGTATACGGAGCCGTTGCGCTTTTGATCGAGTTCGGTTACGACATTTCCATTTACGAGGACAATGGTGTCGGTTACTACCTCCGCAGTCGAGAATTGGAGCAGTCAGAAGTCCTTCTGCTGACCGACGCGGTATATTCCTTCCGTTCATTCCCGCAAAGCAGACCGAGCAACTTGTCCAGAAGCTGCAAAAGCAGCTTAGCGTCCACCAGCGGAAGCGTTATCGCTATCTGACCATATCGCGGCAGGACCGCAAGACCGACAACCGGCAGGTATTCTGGAACATCGAGCAGTTGGATGAGGCGATCGCGCAGAAGAAAAAAGTCCGGCTCGGCTATCTCCACTACGGGCTGGATAAAAAACAGCATGAGACAAAGACCTATACGCTCAGCCCCTACGAAATGGTTTACATGAATGAGCGGTATTACCTCATTTGTGTTCCCGACCACGCGCCAAATACGCGTCTTTACCGCATTGACCGCATGAAGGACATTCAGATTTTGGATGATCCTCGCAGCGAGGCCGTCGCCCGTCAGGAGGCACAAAATGCTGTCTATGCCTATGTCGGCGCACCGGAGCGCATCATCATGTACTGTGACCGAGCCATCTTAGACGATGTGATCGACCGCTTTGGCACAGAGGTCCAGATCCGTGAACACGACGAAAATACCTTTTACCGCCAGTTTTACCGCACCGCCGCGCGGCGTCAAATTCTGGGCACTGCAATACCTACCGTATGTAGAGGTCGTAGAACCCGCGTGGCTACGGCAGAAAATCATCGAAAGCCTCGGAAAGAACAAGTATCCCAAATAGGCATAACCTAAGCGATATCGTGCTGCTAAAAGCCTGCGTGCTGGGCGGTTATGATACTGACAAAATGGTAGACGGTCTTGATGCAGATTTGTCTCGAGACATAAAAATTCTTGCGACACCGATCGTCTAAACTTTAAAGTTGGGAGGCTTTTATGATGGCAGAAAACGAACGCGCATGGAAGCAGCGGTACCTCTATCGAATGTTCTCGCACCATACCCAGGATAAGGAAATGGAAAACTATGTTGTCAATGCAATCTGGGCGAGGCTGGACGATCTGAACGTCAAACCTGTAACGCAGCAATATGTCCGCCGCCCCAATGGGTATGCGTTGATCGACCTCTATTTCCCGCAGATCAACTACGGTGTAGAGTGCGATGAAGCGTATCACAAGGACAATACGCTCAAGGACGCCGCACGCGAAATCGACCTGCAAACAGCGCTGTCCGCCTGCAGTGAAGACGGATTGACGATCCGCCGTGTGGATGCAACGCTGGACGCAGATGCGCTTCACGCCCGCATCCGCGAGATCGTCTGCGAGATCAAGCAAAAGGTCGCAGAAAAAGGAGAACTGCTCTCTCCATGGCTTGAGCATGAAGAGGAATGGCGCAGTATCAAAGAGCGCGGTATTCTGCGGACAGAGGATGCCTATTCCTTTAAAACGATTGCCGACATTTGCCAAAAATGCTTCGGCAAGGATGCGAACTATCGCATCCAGCGCAGCTTTTTCCATGTGGCCGATGATCGGATGCTTTGGTGTCCTAAGTTGGCGATTAAACTGCCTGACGGCTCAAAAGGTGGCGCAGTCTCGCGGCTGGATCAATGAGCTGTCCGCTGACTGGAATGTGATCATCGAACATAATGACAGCGGCGCTACCCCAGTAAAGCACCCGGATCAGCCACGCTATACCTTCGCAAAGAGCAAGGACGAACGCGGCGAGGACGCTTACCGGTTTATCGGTATGTTTGAATGGAGCGAGACCACGCCGAGCGGTGAACACATCTATAAGCGCATGGCAAGCGATATGAAACTGAAATAGAACCATGCACAGCATCCCTGTACAGACATTTGCACAGGGTGCCGTGCTATTCTATCAGCAGAACAGAGAGCATACGGATAGTGCCGTAGTACGGCGCCAAGAAAGAATGGACAAAATGAAATATACTTCTGCCCAGGCCAATAAGCTGCTGAAAAAAAGCTGAATGACGAATATTCCGCCCTACTGGATAAAGAACAGCGTAGCCGCGACTTCCGCGCTGCGATGGGCGAGGACGTGGAGTCCGTACGCCCCGCCTACGATTACGCGGAAACACAGGCGCGCCTCGCAGAACTCGAAGGGAAAATCCGCGCCCTCAAGCACGCGATCAACGGACGCGAAACCTTCAATCTTGGCGAATGATCTTTTTCCGTCATTTCCATACGAATGTCTGACTATTTTATAACAGAGTTACGATCTCCGTTCGGGTTTACAGTTCGATGAGAGCATCGGTTATTTTTGATGGTTATTTGTTATGCTGCCCCATGTGTTCAAGGTTCGTGGGACCAACCATTACGGCATCGATGGAGCGAGAAAACTTTTTTGGGAGGCGGAAGTACGGTTATATGCCTCCCTCTAGAATTGTGGAAAAAGCGCCCCTGTACAGACAAACGTACAGGGGTGTGGGCTATACTTTCTTAATGACAAACTCCTATGTTACCAAGGAGATCCATTAAAATGGTCTATTTGAAAAATTTCACAATACTAAGCCGCGAACAGGAAGAAAGAATTCTTGATTCGATCAGAGAAACCTGCTATACCACGCGATATCCGTTCAACATCTTCCGTTATCGCGATGTGCCGCAGCTCGAATTTGAGCCTCTAACCATATTCTATGGCGGTAACGGGAGCGGTAAAACAACGCTGTTGAACATCATTGCAGAACGATTGCATCTTTCGAGAGAGACCGTTTTTAATCGGAGCAGCTTTTTTGAAGATTATGTTCGAGAATGCAGCTACAAGATGACATTCGGGAAAATTGCTCTCCGGGTAGCCGCATCATAACCAGCGATGATGTATTTGACTATTTGCTTGACATCAGATACGTCAATCAAGGAATCGACACAGAGAGAGTCAAACTATTTGATCAATATGTAAGCGACAAATATGAGCCGTTCCAGTTAAAAGGGCTTGATGACTACAAGGAATTCAAGCGTAAATGTGACGCCAAATCAAAATCGCGATCCAGATTTATCAAAGAACGTTTAATGGAAAATGTCCAAGAACAATCCAACGGGGAAAGTGGTTTATATTACTTTACAAACTCAATTAAAGAGAACGCCCTCTACCTGCTGGATGAACCGGAAAACAGTTTATCTGTCTCACTGCAATTGAAACTGAAAAGTTTTCTTGAGGATTCTGCGCGATTCTATCACTGCCAATTCATCATCTCAACACATTCACCGTTTCTGCTTTCCTATGCAAGGTGCAAAAATATATGATCTCGACTCAGATCCAATTGATGTAAAGCCATGGACTCAGCTGGAAAATGTCAAAACGTATTATAGCTTCTTCAAAAGCCATGAAAAAGAGTTTTTCTGATAACAAGCCCAAGTGCATTTTCAATTGATTATATTAGCAGCTGCGCGTCATCATAATTAAACCCTAACAACAAAAAGACATCCAAGAGATTCTGTCTTGGATGTCTTTTATGTCAGCAGCTCTTTTTATTCTGTTTCATCTTGTACGCTTCGTTTCGCCAAATCTCTGAAGTGGACCACCTCCCGTTCCCGGAGGAACTTGATGGCGTCGCTGACATCCGGATCATCGGAAAGACGCAGAATATTGTCATAGGTCACGCGGGCCTTCTGTTCTGCTGCGATCGCGTAAGGACAACATTCCAGAGCCGATGAATGATGCAATGTGAGAATTTTTTGACGCTGCATTTTGCGGGGGCAGATGTGAGCAGATTCGCCGCATCATTTCGTTGAGTCCAACAGCATTTTTCTTCAAGGTTTTTATGGCAATACTTTGCGGATGGGATGTATCTTCAACCAGAGTGACAGAGCGTTTCGGAACCGGCTCTGCCAGATGGATCTGCGTCACATGACCCTCTGCAATGGCGGGAGACGCCATGGGTTCCGGATAAAATCCGATGCCAAGATTGTGCTGCACCATGGGCAGGGACCTGATCCATGGTGGCGGCCTCCATATCCACATGAAAGGTGAGGTCATGCTTAAAAAACAGCTTCTGATAAAAAGAAAAAGTGCTGGTTCCTGTTCCGAGGCAGACGAAGGGACAACTCTCTACATCCTGAAGTCGTCTCATTTCTGCGGAAAGCTGGTAAAAATCGGAACCGCAGAGAAGAATTTCCCGAAAAGAGAGCAGTGTGGTCTCGTGCAGCGGTTCCTTTACCTGAAAAGGCGTTGTGACCACAGCACAGTCTACCTGTCCGCGCCGCAGGGCTTCTACGGCCCGTGGGGTGGAGTCGTTGGTAATGCGGAGATGAACGCCGGGATAGGCGCGGTGAAAAGCGGCAAGCCGATCCAGCAGGAACAGGTGCAGGGCGGTTTCGCTGGCGGCAATGGAGATGCTGCCGGTTTTCAGACTGCAATCCTCGCGGATCTCATTCTCTCCCAGACGCAGCTGCTCAAATGCGACGGCTGCCCGGCCGTAAAGCCGCACTCCTTCCGGCGTCAGGGAAATGCCGCGGTTGGTGCGGATGAAGAGCTTACAGCCCAGATCCTGTTCCAGATTGTTCATGCAGCGGGTGATATTGGGCTGGTTATTGCCCAATACCTCCGCAGCCCGTGTAAAGCTTTTGTGTTGGGCGACGTAGTAAAAAATGCGATAATAATCGTAGGGTACTGCCAAAATCTTCACCTCTTTGCCATGCTATTAAGATATAGTTAATATATCAAATATACTCTTTACATCTTGCTACCATGACAGTATAATACAGCCGTCCTTGAAAGCAATGAATTTTTAGAACGAATGATAACAGAATCCATCGATCCGGTTTCAGAGGGCGCGGCCTGCGACGCCTGTTTTCCAACGCAGAAAGAAAGCTGGTTTTTACATGAAAAAAGCATAGGAAATTTTTTGATTCTCTGGGCCTGCTGGTTGCCGTTCTGTTTGCGGGCAGCCTGCTGACCGCTTCACCGGGAAAGACGGAAACCATCCAGACTGCCATGCGGGACGCTGTTCTGCATGAGGACAACCAGATCAGCCTGTTGGGGTGGAAAAACGTGAATCCGGGCCTGATTTCGGCCATGACGGTTTCGGCTGTCCTGCTGATTGCGGCGGCGTGCATCCGCATCTTCGTCATCCCCCCGCTTTCAGATGGTTCCCGGCAGGTTTCAGATGCTGCTGGAACAGGCGGTCAGTATGTTTGACGGCATGGCAAAGACCAGCAGCCCCCAGCGCAACGGATTTCTGGGGGCGTACATCTTTGGAGCAGGGGCTTACATCTTTGTGGGCACGCTGTTTGAACTGTTCGGATTTCAGGCGGTTACCACGGTGGGACGCTCCGTGACGCTTCCGGCCCCGCTGTCGGATGTGAACGGCGCCATTGCATTGGGATGTCTTTCCTATTTGGTGATTTTGTCCGGCGGTATTGCCGGGAACGGCGTCAAAGGAATTGGGCGCACCTTAAAAGAGTTCTCTCTGCCCATCTCCATGAGCTTCCGTCTGTTCGGCGCTTTGCTCAGCGGCCTGCTGGTAACGGAGCTGGTTTACTACTATATTCAGCTCAGCTATGTGCTGCCGGTTCTGGTGGGCATTCTGTTCACTCTGCTCCACGCCCTGATTCAGGCTTATGTGCTGACGATGCTGACAGCCCTGTTTTACGGCGAGGTATCCCAGGGTTCGGAGCCCTGCATCCGGCCAAAAGCAGCGCGCGGTTTAAGACGGCGCACCGCTGCGGAGCATTCATTCATCAATTTATCGATCATTGATCGAACAATCATTTGGAGGTAATCAAAATGAAACGGTTCAATAAGAGAATTCCTGCTTTTCTGATGGTCATGCTGGTCGTACTGGCACTGACCGTTCCTGCGCTGGCTGCTTCTGCAAGCGATGCCGCGCCCACGGCGGCGACTACAGAAACGGAACAGACACAGCAGGACAACGCTGCTGGCTCCAAGTCACTGGCCGCCGGTATTGCCATCGGCCTTGCCGCCGCAGGCGGCGCCATTGCCATGGGCGTAGCCGTCGGCAAGTCCACAGAGGGCATTGCCCGCCAGCCGGAGGCGGAGGGCAAGATCCGTACCACGTTGATGCTGGGGCTGGTTTTCATTGAGACGGCAATCATTTACGCGTTGTTGGTGGTCATTCTGATTATCTTCGTGCTGTAAGGCGGGTGGGAAACCATGAATATCCCTTTGAATATTGACTGGCAGCAGATTCTGCTGCATCTGCTGAATTTTGCAATTCTGGCAGGCGGTTTGTATCTGCTGCTCTATCAGCCCGTAAAAGCGTTTATGGAAAAACGCCAGTCCTTTTATCGGGAACAGGATGCTCAGGCGGCGAAGCTGCTGGCAGACGCAAAACAGGCTGCGGCAGAGGCCCAGCGGAAGATGAAGGACGCCGATGCCGCGGCAGCAGAGAAAATGGCGCAGATGCAGCGGGCGGCGGACGCGTCCGTTCAGAAGCAGCTGTCCGAGGCGCATACACAGGCGGATCAGATTCTGGCCGATGCCCACGCTGCGGCCCAGAGAGAGCATGACAAGCTGCTGGCCGACGCCCAGAAGGAACTACAGGATCTGGCTGTGACGGCCACGGAAAAGCTGGTGCTTCAATCCGGCGGAGACGCCTTCGACCAGTTCTTGAATCAGGCGGAGAGGGGGGAACCCCATGCGTGAGCGTATTCAAAAAGCCGTTCTGCACAGTGCGGTGGAACCCACTGAAGCACAAAAAAAACGTTTTGAAGCGTTTTTGAGGAAAAAGTACGGGCAGGCGGTTCTCCTCCAATGGGAACAGGACGCTGCGCTGGAAAACGGCTTCCGGCTGGAGGTTGGCGCAGACCTGTATGACTGGAGTCTGGAAGGGCGTCTGCGCCAGTTCCGGGAACAGCTGGAACAGCTGAAGCCCGCCGGAATGTCCGTGATTCCGCTGATGCGGGAGGCTGTCCGAAACTGGCAGCCGGAGGTGACGCCGGAGGAGGTGGGCAGCGTCCTGACTGTGGGCGATGAGATCGCCACCGTCAGCGGGCTGGAAAACGCGGCTTACGGCGAGATTTTGCAGTTTGCTTCCGGCGTCAAGGGCATGGTGCAGGATCTTCGCCCTGACCGTGTGGGCTGCGTCCTGTTCGGAGACAGCGAAAGCATTGAAGAAGGCAGCATAGTCCGCCGCACAGGAAAAACCGCAGGGATTCCGGTTGGCGGCGGTTTTCTCGGCCGTGTGGTAGACGCCCTGGGTACTCCCATTGACGGGCAGGGCGATATCCCAGCGGAGAACTATCTGCCCATTGAGTCTCCGGCCCCCGGCATTATTGACCGCCAGCCGGTAAACCGCCCCATGGAAACAGGTCTGCTGGCCATCGATTCCATGTTCCCCATCGGCCGGGGACAGCGGGAGCTGATCATCGGCGACCGTCAGACCGGCAAGACTGCCATTGCGCTGGATACGATCCTGAACCAGAAGGGCAAGGATGTAGTTTGTATCTATGTGGCCATCGGGCAGAAATCCAGTTCAGTGACGCAGCTGGTGGAAAACCTGAAGCACCGGGGCGCTATGGACTATACCATTGTGGTGAATGCCCCAGCCAGCGCGTCAGCGTCCCTGCAATATATTGCGCCCTATGCGGGAACCGCTCTGGGCGAGTATTTTATGCAGAAAGGAAGGGACGTCCTCATCGTCTATGACGATCTTTCCAAGCACGCGGTGGCGTACCGGACGCTGAGCCTGCTGCTGGAACGTTCTCCCGGCCGGGAGGCGTACCCCGGAGATGTATTCTATCTGCATTCCGCCTGCTGGAGCGCTCGGCGCACCTCTCCGACGAACTGGGCGGCGGCAGTATGACGGCACTGCCCATTGTAGAAACGCAGGCAGGCGATGTGTCTGCTTACATCCCGACCAATATCATCTCCATTACCGACGGTCAGATCTTTCTGGAAAGCAATCTGTTCTTCTCAGGACAGCGTCCCGCGGTCAACGTGGGATTGTCGGTGTCCCGTGTGGGCGGCGACGCTCAGACGAAGGCCATGAAAAAGGCGGCGGGCGCCCTGCGTCTGGATCTGGCCCAGTACCGGGAAATGGAGGTCTTTACCCAGTTTTCCAGCGATCTGGACGAGACCACCAAACGGCAGCTGATTTACGGACAGGGCCTGATGCGTCTGCTGCGCCAGCCACAGTATCATCCTTACGCCCAGCACCAGCAGGTCATCTTTGCTGACAGCCGCTCTGCATCATGTGATGCAGCCGGTTCCACTGGCTGAGATGGACGATTTCCGTGGTCAGTTGCTGCGATTTGTGGAAAGCAGAACCCGGCGCTGTGCCGCCGGATTGATGAGAGCGGTCAGATGAGCGAGGACGATCAGAAAACGCTTTTGCAGCTGTCGAAGGAGTTCCTGACGCAGTATCAGGCTGCGGAAAAGAGCGGTGAGTGAGATGGCAAATACCCGCGAGATCAAAAATCGGATTGAGAGCGTGCAGCAGACCCGGAAAATCACCAATGCCATGTATCTGATCGCCTCCACAAAGCTGCGGAAGGCCCGGAACGATCTGGCGGATACCCGCCCGTATTTTGACGCGCTGCGGGGGAGATCAAGCGGGTCTTTCCGCACGGCAGGGGATGTGGACAGTCCCTATTTCTATCCGCCGGACAATAACACGCCGCTGGAGGGCACTTATGGGTGTCTGGTCATCACGGCGGACAAGGGATTGGCTGGCGCATATAACCAGAACGTCATCAAGGAGGCTGAAAAGCTCCTTGCCCAGCACCCGGACACAAAATTATATGTGGTGGGGGAGTATGGCCGCCGCTTTTTTGACCAGCACCATATTCCCATTGAGCACAGCTTTCTCTACACCGCCCAGAATCCCACGCTGGACCGGGCGCGGGAGATCAGCGCTCTGCTGCTGGACGGATTTCAAAAAGGCGCTCTGAAAGAGATTTTTGTGGTTTATACGGATATGGAGAGCAGCCTGCTCTCCGAGGCCAAGTCCACCCGGCTGCTGCCTTTCCACCGGATGCAGTTCGCGCCGCCCGCCAAGGAAAAGGCCGTGCAGGAGCCCTTTGAGTTTTACCCGTCCGTGGGGGCGGTTCTGAACAACATGATCCCCAGCTATGTTTCCGGCTTCATTTACAGCGCTTTGCTGGACAGCTTCTGCAGTGAGCAGAACGCCCGCATGACCGCTATGGACGCCGCCAACCAGAACGCGGAGGAGCTGTTGAGCGCTTTGCGGCTGCAATACAACCGCGTGCGGCAGGCGGCTATCACCCAGGAGATCACAGAAATTTCCGCAGGCGCGGCGGCACAGCGCCAGAGCTTTTGGAAAGAGGAATGACAGTATGAAAATTGGAGCGATCACGCAGGTATCCGGCCCTGTGGTGGATGTGGAGTTTGAAGCCGGACATCTGCCCAGAACACGTTGCGGAGAAGTTCACGGGCATCAAGGGCGTGTATGTCCCGCTGAAGGACACCATCCGCAGCTTCAAAGGCGATTCTGTCCGGCGAAATGGACGATTATCCTGAATCCGCCTTCTTCAACGTCGGCACGATTGAGGATGTCAAAGCCAAAGCCGCGAAGGAGCAGTAAGCGATGGACACGTTTCAGCTCAATATCCTCTCCGGCAGAGCCGCCGCGAGTATCTGGAAACGCAGGCGCAGCTGGCGCGCGCGCTGACCCGTCTGCGCGTCAAGCACCATTCGGAGAATCTGGACTAATCGTATCAGCCGAGGCAGAAATGCTTCGGCTTTTCTTTGTGTTCCCAAATACACGCAAAATACAGAAAACCTATTGACATGGTAGAGAATATCATGTATGATGATGTTGGATTTGAGCAAACACGAAGCAAGGAGGTGGCGCAGGATGCTGAAGCGGAATTATCAGAGAGAACTGTGCGGCAATCGAATGCGACGCTCCCGGACAAAGCAGTATGGTCGGGTGCTTCGTTTTGCGTACCGCTCAGCCGAAGCATATCGTCGTTGACATCGACCATTTGTCCGGGAGTTTGCGAAGAACAAGCCCCGGTTATTTTTTTCGTCAAATCCTCAGTTTCTCAAAACTTATCGACATAAATCGACATAAAAAGACAAGAGGACATCACGATGAGCAATTACAAGTTTGAAACCCTTCAGCTGCATGTTGGGCAGGAACAGCCCGATCCCGCGACCGATTCCCGCGCTGTCCCGATTTATCAGACCACGTCCTACGTCTTTAAGAACTCCGCCCATGCCGCCGCACGTTTCGGTCTGGCAGATGCGGGCAATATCTACGGCCGACTGACCAACTCCACGCAGGATGTGCTGGAAAAGCGCATTGCGGCGCTGGAGGGCGGCGTTGCGGCCCTTGCGCTGGCATCCGGTGCGGCGGCGATTAACTACACGATTCAGGCGCTGGCGCAGGATGGCGGTCACATCGTCGCGCAAAAGACGATTTACGGCGGCAGCTACAACCTGCTCGAACACACCCCTGCCGCATTTCGGCATCACCGCGACGTTCGTGGATGCGCACAACCTCGCCGAGGTTGAGAACGCCATTCAGAACAACACCCGCGCGATTTATCTGGAAACCCTCGGCAACCCGAACAGCGATATTCCCGACATTGACGCAATTGCGGAAATCGCCCATCGGCACAGCCTGATTCTCCTGCGCAACGATTTCGCCCTTCAATGCCTTCCTGCTCCTGCAGAGCGTGGAGACGCTGTCCTTGCGTCTGGAGCGCCACGCGGAGAACACGAAGAAGGTCGTGGAGTACCTTGCGCATCATCCGCAGGTGGAGCATGTGAACCATCCGTCTCTGCCGGAGCACCCCGACCATGCGCTGTACGAGAAGTATTTCGAACGGCGGCGCGTCCATCTTCACCTTCAACATCAAGGGCAGCAGAAGGAAGCGCACAAAGTTTATCGACAGCCTGAAAATTTTCTCTCTGCTGGCGAACGTCGCGGACGTGAAGAGCCTTGTCATTCACCCGGCAACGACGACGCATTCTCAGCTGACGGACGAAGAGCTGGCGGATCAGGGCATTGCGCAGAACACGATTCGCCTGTCCATGGATGAGACTGAAACGCGCGCAGATAGGGGAAATACGTCTCGCGTCCGGGCAGATTGTCCGGCAGCTGCATCGTCTCCGCAATTTCGCGAAGCTGTGCGTTTGTCGCCCGCTTCTTGATGCGGATTTTCGCCGATGCAATTCATCCCGATGCAGCTGCAAAATCCAGCAGTACAGTTCCTGCACTGTCATCCGCGGATATTCGGGATTTCCTTGTCGATTGCGCCGCTCCGGCACGCCGAGCAGTTCCACAGGGCGCGCTTTTCTGACCGAATGCGGCGGAGATTCCCGCGATAGGCACGGTGCTTGCAGACAGAAGCGCAGCACGCGGCGGTACGGCCGCCATTCGCGCTGAATCAAGGCGTACTGCGTGAATGGACGGTGTTTGTGCTGCACACGAATCTGCTGGCAGCGCGTGTGAAAGCGGAGCAAATCCGCCGGGGAGAAGAGCAGCAGCGCATAGGCGGTTTCTCCGTCGCGCCCCGCAGCCGCTCTGCCAGTGATTCCGTCCGCGCGCGCAGTCGGCAGAACACAACCGCTTTGCCCGGAGTTTTTGCAGCGCGCGGAGAATTGCGTCTGTGACGTGTGCCGTCGGCAGGACGCTGTAATGCAGATTTGGGCGTTCTACGGGCATGACGATGCGCTTCGGATGCCGCAGCCCCAGCGACTGTACAATGCCGCGCTGCAACTGCTTGTCGGCGGTTGCGGTCATGGCGCACAGCACCGGGCGGCGGGGGAGCGACGACACAAACTGCCCAATCTGCTGATACGACGGGCGGAACGCGTCGCCCCATTGCACCACGCAGTGCGCTTCGTCCACGACGACCATCGCGGGAGGACGCTGCTGGCAGAGCGCGTGAATCTCCGGGTGATTCAGCCGCTCCGGCGCAAGAAAAGCAATTTTTGCCTGACCGCGCGTGAGCTGATTCAGCGCGTCGGCGCGTTCGGCGGGGGTCATCAGGCTGTCGAGATGGACGCTGGGGATACCCCTCTCCGCAGGTGGCGAACTTGGTCGTGCATGAGGACAATCAGCGGCGAAATGACGACGGTCAACTCATCCATCATTAGCGCTGGAAGCTGCCAGCAGAGGCTTTTGCCTGCGCCAGTGGGCAGGATGCAGAGCAAATCCCGCCCGTCAAGCAAGGCGTCAGCCGCCTGCTCCTGACCGGGGCGAAAGCCGCTGACGCCGAAGGTATTGCGCAGAACCCTGCTGCATTGCTGTTTTCGAGCGGTGCGCACCGCTGGACGAAACGTGCGTGCCGCTGCCATGACTGCTGCCGCCATGGCTGGAAGACGGCGGATCAGGGTGC
>VOFC01004494.1_pt1 | contig 37027 bp, 50 predicted proteins | sample 5384161 | NCBI WGS metagenome assembly VOFC01 (sample SAMN12384722, study PRJNA508395) | human gut metagenome | isolation source: healthy gut B | host: Homo sapiens | reverse complement strand
ATAAGAAGAATAAAAAATCGAGCCTACGGTGACTGTGACAGTCGATGGGAAAACACTGGCCAAGTATAAGGATTACGAAGTCACCTACGGAGACAATATGAACGCCGGTAAGAACGCGGGCACCGTGACCATCACAGCGAAGGGCAATTATGACTTCGCACAGATTGTTAAGATGTTCGACATCACCGCACAGATCATTCAGGTCACTGCGGAAAACAAATCCTCCGCGTGGGGCAGGACATTGTTGAACGACCTATACGCACGCCGATGGACTGCCTTTTTACGAAGGCGACACCTTCTCCGGCAAGCTGGAAACGACTGCGGACAAGGGTAAAGCGGGCACCTATGGCATCACGAAGGGCACGCTGACGCTGGGCAGCAACTACAACATCGTCTTCACGCCTGGCACCTACACCGTGGAGGATAAGCTGCCGCAGGACAGCTTCGCGTTTAAGGATGTTGTGGACGGCAAGGTGACCAAGACCTATGGTGACGCTGACTTCACCGTCGCCGCCACCGACGAGGCAGAGGGGCAGCAGCGTGTCCTATGAAAGTACCAATACGAATGTTACTACTGTGGACAGCACCGGCAAGGTGACGATCCACGCCGCTGGCACCACGACCATCAAAGCCACGGCGCATGAGACGAAGGACTACGCTGAAAAGAAGATTTTCTATACCCTGACAGTGAAGCCGAAAACGCTGACTAAGGACGACCTGACCTACTCCGGCCCGATCACCCAAAGGTTTACGACGGCAGCAACAGCACACCCCGCGGTCTTACCGTTTCCGTAAAGCCAGACTCGCTGGTTGGCGATGATGCCCTCGCGGTCAACGGTACGCTGAAATATAACAGCGCCAATGTCAGCGAGGCGGACACGATCACCTTCACGCCCGACGCCATCACCACGGGCAACTACCGTCTGGCAGCCGCCGAGGTGCTGACCATCACCGGCGCAAGCATCACAAAGCGACACCGACCTATAAAAAGCCCACTGGCGTGACGGCGAAATACGGTCAAACGCTTGGTGATATTGCGCTGGCAACCCCCGAAGGCACTACACCCGGCACATGGAGCTGGCAAACGCCGCAAACGGTGCTTGACAAAATCGGCAGCTATCACGTTATGATGCCAATTTTAAGCCGGATGACCCAAACTATAAGGGGGTAGTCGGTGCGCAATCACTGTAACCGTTGGTAAAGCAGACGGCAATAACCTCAAAACGGTCGAGCTGACGCAGAAGTACACAGACGCCTCCGAGCATACCTACACGCCGGACTGGTCCGGTCTTCCCGGCGGACAGACTTGGAGCTACGGCTGCGAAAGTCGTCCACGCTACTGATCAAAAAGGATGTTTCCGCCGAAAGGCAAGCTGACCTACGCGATTTCCGGTGGCAAGGCCGGTGACACCGTCACCATTACCCTGAAAGCTTCCTGCAACAACTACAAGGATTTCACCATCACGCTAAACGTCACTCTGACAGAAAAGGATAATCAGCAGGCACTGAAGCATTACCGGCGGCACCACCGTGGTCTACGGTCAGACCTTGCAGCTTGGTACCAGCGGCGGCTCCGGTTCCGGCGCTGTGACCTACGCTGTGACCAACGGCACTGGCGAAGCTACTATTGATTCCAACGGCGTCCTGACTCCCGTCAGGATTGGTTCCGTCACCGTAACGGCCACCAAGGCGGAGGCGACATGCAAATACAACGCCGTCACCAGCGCAGAGTGGAGGAGATCACCATCACCAGGCCACCCCACCGGCGAACCTGCCTGCTATCACCACCAGCGGCAAGACGCTGGCGGATGCTGCGCTTGACCACTGCCGGCAGCACGCTGAACCCAACGCCGGTACGCTGGTGGGGTGGATAACGCAGGTACCCTGCCCACCACCGCTGTGGCAGCCAATACCACCTACAAGTGGCTCTTCACCCCACCGACGCCAACTACACGACGCTGACCGGCTCCATTGAGCTGTATCACAAGTCCAGCAGCGGCGGTGGCGGTTGGTACTACACCTACACCCATTAAGGCAACGGCCGGCACGAACGGCTCCATCTCTCCCTCCGGATGGACCTCCGTCCGTGACGGCAGAGACCAGACCTTCACCATCACCCCGGATAAGGGCTACGCCGTAGCCAAGGTGCTGGTGGACGGCAAGAGCGTGGGTGCTGTGAAGTCCTACACCTTCAAGAATGTCACGAAGGATCACACCATCGAAGCCATCTTCATGAAGTCCAACGGCAACCCCCAGACCGGCGTATTCGTCGATGTAGCGGAAGGCAGCTACTATGAGGAAGCGATCGATTGGGCAGTGGAGAAGGGCATCACCAATGGCGTGAGCAGTAATATGTTCGCTCCCAACGATCCCTGCACCCGCGCGCAGATCGTCACCTTCCTGTGGCGTGCGGCCGGTTCTCCCGCCCCCAAGAGCATGAGCAGCTTCACGGATGTTCCCGCTGACGCCTTCTATGCCAAGGCTGTTGCCTGGGCTGTCGAAAACGGCATCACCAGCGGCACAGGCGAGGGCAAGTTCAGCCCCAACTCTACCTGCACCCGTGCGCAGGCGGTGACCTTCCTCTATCGTGCCTCCGGCAGCCCCGCAGTCAGCGGTAAGGCCGAGTTCAGCGATGTCTCCACCACGGCCTTCTATGCAGACGCAGTGGCGTGGGCAGCGAAGAAGGGCATCACCACCGGCATCGGCGGCGGACTGTTCGGCTCCGACAACGATTGTACCCGCGGTCAGATCGTGACCTTCCTCTGGAGGGCCATGGCTGAGTAACTCAAGCAACTGCCAGATCATCCATTCGCTGGCATAATTCCACAACAGGCAAAGGACAGCGCGGCGGACGGTCAACAACACCGGCCTCCGCGCTGTTTCCTTTTCGCCACAGGAAACTCTGTGCGCCATTCACAACTCATGAGCCATGCCGCCATCCCACGCGGCAGGAGAAAACACTATGAAAAAGATCACTCGATTTCTGTTCTGCACCTTCGTCGCCATTATGCTGATGGGGACGGCGATCAGTGCCACCGCTTGCCATCAGAAAGAGAAATATCCCAGCGTACCCGAAGTGACCGAGCCACAGCCCACCGGCGAGATCATCCCCACCGTGGATCGGCAAAAGGAGCTGAAGGCCGCAAGAAGAATATACGCCGATACCGTGGCGTGGCTGTATATGCCCGGCGCCGAGGTGGACGACCCCGTGGTGCAGGCGAAGGACAACGCTTACTACCTGCAAAAGGACGAGAACGGGAACTACAGCGAATGGGGCTGCTACTACGCCCACTGTGACAACCGTTTGAGCAGCCGGAGCAAGCTGGACAGGAATACCGTCATCTTCGGTCACCCTGCCAGCAACTGTGACCCGGACGGGCCAAAGCTCACGAAGCTCCATCGGTATATGGATGCGGACTATGTGAAGGAAAACCCGTATGTCTACCTCTCGGTGAAGGGAGAGGACATGGTCTTCAAATCACAGCCTGTTTCATCACGGATATTGGCTTTGATTACATCGCTCACGCCCCCACAGGTGAGGCTAACAAACTTTCTTTGAGCAGGTGGCAAAGAAGAACTGGCTGGAATTTGACGGTGTAACCTTCGGCGAGGAGGACACCGTGCTGACTCTTTCCACCTGCTGCCGGAAGTACGATGAGTACAACACCGGCAACCAGCGGCTCGTCCTCATGGCGAAGCTGCTGCCGGAGGGTGCTATAGCGCAGGACTTCACCGTGCGCCTTGCTCCAGAACCGGAGATGCCTTAAATAGACCAAAACGGAATACGATACCCCCTGAAAAAGATCCGGCAGGCGTTCGACTGCAGGCGGTGCAGCGGTCATAAGGGCTGACGCACCCCCCTGTCCAAGCTAACGGAACAACCATCATGTCGAAAGCGGGAGAGATTGCTGTATCGCAATCTCTCCTTTTTTCTGCCGTGATCTCCCGGCTTATCCGCAGGCGCCTCACTTGCACGGCAATGAAAAAACATTGGCTCCAAGCCGGGACAGGCGGTTTTTATGGGGTATCCTCACATCCGCGGTACTGTCGTCGCTGCCGAATGGCAGCCTTCCTTCATTCACCTATGGCCGGGCATCGGATGCCCTGACTTTTTGCGTCCTTTTGAGGATACCCCGCCTCCGTCCGCCATCGTTACCCTCGAATATCCTTATGCCCACAGCGGTGTCGCTGTGGGCTTTTTTGCGCCCTGTGCGCAACCCCGCTGCCGCGGCCCGCCACCCGTTTCTGAGATTTGCAGCCAACCAAAGTTCAGAATACGGAGGAACCATATATGGGCTTTAATTACGCGGCAGAAAAGAAGAAGTTTGAAACGCTGTGGGCAAGACTCCGGCGTGAGTATCGGGCGGCAGGGATGCCCGATACCGCCATCCGGAAGATGCATGACTTCGATTGGGAGGTATTCAAACAGGAGCGGATCTATCGCCTTCATACGCAGGACTTGGGCATCGGCATCTTTGACGAGCCTTCCGCCGAGCAGGAGGACAAGTCCGCATTGATGAAAAAGTTCTGGAATCGGTCAGCCGCTGGGACGATTACACGACGGCGTCAAGGTACGGCTGGATAGAAGGGAATTCGGTGATCCAGTCGGTTGGTGAGGGTGCTGAAAAAGGCTTTCGATTTCGGAGACCTTGAACTCTTGACCAAGTATTGGATTGGGTTTTTCTCAAACGGAGATTGCAGCCGTTTTGGGGTCTCTCCCAGAGAGCTGTTTGGCCGTCTTCAACAACTCAAAAATTATTTCAGGAAATTTTGAAAAAAGGTTCTAAAAATCGCGTTCTCGCTGCCTACCACATGAGGGGATCTTTTTCATGATCCCTCTGAACCTTGAAAAAAACCGCCCATGCGGTCATATCCGGTGACTGGAATACCTTTGCTGACGGCGCGAGCGTCAGACCGGGTGCGAGGACCACCTGTGCGGAGCATGATCCGCATATTAGGACGGCCAAAGGAAGGTGCAGAGGGATACCCACCCAGGTCAAATGCAGTTTTGGCAGGCTGCTTCGCCATGACCCCGTCAGCTTACAATGATACTCCTGTACGCAGCTCCGAGAGATCCTCGGAGGGGTGAAACCCCGTGACGCGCGCCAGCGCGGTTCCAGCCGCCGCCCTTGCCTGGGGAAGTAGTGTCGAACACAGGCAGCAACGCAAGAAAGCAAGAAGGCCGCTCCGCAAGGAGCAGTTCCGCCCCGTTACGGAGCGGCCTTTTCTGCTTTGCGGCAGTATGGGGATCGTCCACCTCCTCTTTCTCTTTCCCCCATCCATTCTCTTCTCTCTTTCAATCCTCTGAACGGCCTGCATTCAACCCTCCTTATCCCCCGGACGATCCTCATATTTGTGCCGCAAGGTACGACTCAAAAATAGGAGGGCATTGCCATGAAAAAGAGTTCTATGTTTGAAAAATATCCCGATGTTGTTGAGGTGGATGACCTCCGCAAAATGTTGGGTGGAATCAGTCGACGACTGGCGTATCGCCTCTTGGCTGAACAGGAGATCAGATGCGTCAAGGTAGGCAGAGCCTACAAGATCCCGAAGGTATGTGTAATTGAGTACCTGATGGGTGAGGATATGTGCCGCATCAATTTATCATGAGCCGAATTGACAGATCGTTTAGAAAACAAGAGGTCGTTTGCCGAAAAGCGTAGAAAAGTCGAGTGGTATTTCTCCACTTGGAGTATAGCTATTCCCAACGCATTGTGGTATGTTTGGGGTGTCAATGGCGGGCAATACGACTCACCTGTTATAGAATAGGAGGACATTATGATAACAGGCTGCCTGCAGCAAAAAAACGGTTTTTACTATGCGGTTCTTTACCTGAAGGTCAATGGCCGCCGCAGATGCAAATGGGTACCCATGCGGCTTCCCGTCGAGGGAACCAGCGCACGCAAAGCCCAGAAAGCATTTGATGAGATCCGGCTCCAGTATGAGCGGGAGGAAGAAGAACGGCTGGATCGAGAGGGAAAAGCAAAGGAGCTTGCAGAGAACACGCATCCCGATGCCTTGCTCCCGTTTACCGAGTACATGGAAAAGTGGCTTCAATCGACCCGCAGCTCACTTGCAACGGCGACCTACCAAAGCTACTCTAACATGATCAAAGCAAGAATCCGGCCATACTTCGCGCCGCTGGGACTCCAGTTGCGGGAAGTGACCCCACAGCACATTGAGGACTTCTACCAGAGCATTCTGGCAGACGACTGCACGACAAACACGGTCATTCATTATCACGCAATTATCCGAAAGGCACTTCAGACAGCGGTTAAGAAGGATATCCTGCTCAAGAATCCTGCCGACAAGGTAGACCGTCCCAAGAAGAATGTGTTCCACGGTAGCTTCTACAGCGAGGAAGAGATGCTTACCCTGTTCGACGCAGTGTCTGGTGACCCGCTGGAATTGTGCGTAAAAATTGCTGCCTACTATGGCTTGCGGCGAAGCGAAGTTCTCGGACTGCGGTGGAGCGCCATCGACATGGAACACAAGACGATCTCCATCAGTCACAAGGTCATCGAAGCAGAGGTGGATGGAAAGTTCGTCCCGATGGGCGAGGATGTCCTGAAAACCAAATCCAGCTTCCGAACACTACCTCTGATTCCAGCAGTAGGAATCATCCTGCTGGAGGAGAAAGAGAAGCAGGAGATGTACCGGAGACTCTTCAAAAAAAGTTACTGCCGGGACTACCTCGACTACATCTGCGTTGACCAGTGCGGAAAACTTCTACGCCCGAACTATGTAACGGAGCATTTCTCGTGGCTCATCGAGAAGTACGGGCTTCGTAAGGTTCGCTTCCATGATCTTCGTCACACCTGCGCCAGCCTGCTTCTCAGCAACGGTATCTCCATGAAGCAGATCCAAATCTGGCTGGGTCACAGTACCTTCTCCACCACGGCAGACATCTATGCACATCTCGACTACTCGGCACAGGAGGCTTCGGCAAACGCCATGAACGGTATGTTCAACCGCCCTGAAAAAGAGGAACATCTGGCATAAATAAAAACCTGCAGTGGAATCACCACTGCAGGCTCTGGCGGAGATGGAGGGATTCGAACCCCCGGACGGTTTGACCCGTCAACTGATTTCGAGTCAGCCTCGTTACGACCACTTCGATACATCTCCATGCTGTATTTTCAAGGCTTTGCGGGTTTCCGGCTGATTGATAACCAAGTGTAGAAATCGTAGACAAAGCGTAGAAAAACCGTAGATATTCAGTTTTGAAAAAGTGTAGAAAAGCGGAAGAAGCCAGAAGTATCAAGGGTTTGCGAGGTCACCCCGGAAAGCGACCGACTACACGATTTCGAGTGCTGCACCTTTTATGATTTCGACCACCTTCGACCACTCGGACAACTCTCCGTGTCTATTTTCGTCCGGTTTTCTTTCCGGAAATTTGCTCAAAAATTCGTTGGAGAGAAAACAGGAGAGACGGCAAAAAATATTCGATTTTGAGATTTTCTGTGTTGTGGAATATCAAGGAGAATCAAGCGAGGTATACCGCGATGGAAAAGCTCCGTGCCTTTCTGAAACGAAAGGACATCGTTTTCTCGGCCAAGCGGTATTTCATCGACGCCATGGGGGCCATGGCCCAGGGACTGTTCTGCACGCTGCTGGTGGGCACTATCCTGAACACCCTCGGCCAGCAGTTCCACATCGAGTTCCTCAACGCCGTCATCGTCACCATTGGCAAGGGCGACGGCGCGGTGCACTACACCATTGGCGGCCTGTGCTCGGTTATGGTAGGCCCCGGTATGGCGGTGGCCATCGGACGGGCGCTGGAGGCGCCGCCCCTGGTGCTGTATTCACTGATCCCCGTGGGCTTTGCCACCAACTATATGGGCGGGGCCGGAGGGCCGCTGGCGGTGCTGTTCGTGGCGATTCTGGCCGCCGAGATCGGCAAGGCCGTCAGCAAGGAGACAAAGATCGACATTCTGGTGACGCCCATCGTCACCGTGCTGGTGGGCGTGGGCTTCGCCGCGCTGATCGCCGCGCCGGTGGGCACGGCGGCCTCCGCCGTGGGACAGGCCATCATGTGGGCAACGGAGCTGCAGCCCTTCTTCATGGGCATCATCGTATCCGTGGTCATCGGCATCGCTCTGACGCTGCCCATCTCCTCTGCCGCTATCTGCGCCGCTTTGGGCCTAACGGGCCTGGCCGGCGGCGCCGCCGTGGCAGGCTGCTGCGCTCAGATGGTGGGCTTCGCCGTTATGAGCTTCCGTGAAAATCGCTGGGGTGGCCTGGCGCCCAGGGCCTGGGCACCAGCATGCTGCAGATGGGCAATATCGTCCGCAATCCCACCTGCCTGTTCCGGCTGGAGATGAACGGCCCTGCCATCCCGGCCCACGCTGGCCTCCGCCATCACCGGGGACCTGGCTGGGACTGCCACCTGCCTGTTCCGCCTGGAGATGAACGGCGCGGATCAAGGACGGTCTGAAGCTGGAGCGGCATGGGCACCTGCGGCCTTTCCGTTTCGCTCGTTCCTTCGCTTGACGTTTCCTATGCACAGTCGGTGACAGAAAAATGTCGTATGCGCTAAGTGCAAAGATGCCGGTAAATGCTGCGCCGATCGAAACGAGAATTACCCGGCTGGTTTTCCGCTCTCTGTTAGAATCACGCAGTGAAAAACACAGCGTACCATCCGCTTCCAGCTCTGCGATTTCAGGAGTCGCATCCCAAGGCCGCCAATTATAGCCGGTATAGACACAGATACGAATCGAATGAGGAGTGCTGTTGAAATCGGAAGGAAGCTTCTTATAGCACGAAAAGCCAAAGGTGTATTCCGTTCCGTCCGTGCATATCAACAACGGAATAGGATATAATCTGCGGCCTTGGCTGGACATCAGTGCCTTTTCGGATTCTGCATAAATTTCCTTCGTGTTTTCTTCCGTATATATCGGCTGGGTCAGACCCATGAAAGAAAATATACCGCCCAATACCAGGCACAGCAGGTAATTGCAGAATTCCCGTACCCGTCGTTTCCACGCCGATCTTTTTCCCTGAGGCCATGTGTCTTCACCCCTGTCCGGATCCTTTTGCCTCAGTATACCATGGCCGTACTGCGGCTGTAAAGAAAAAACTCGTGTTTGAGATGCGGTACAAAAGCGGCTCGTTCGTCCGGTTTGGCTTGGTTTACAAGACTTGCACAATATGGTATAATCATCTATCAGCAACGAGGAAAGGAACGACCACAATGGAATTATCGGCAAAGCTGGTGCGTTCACAATTGAATTTTTTCAAGCCTTTTGTGGCGAACCTGTCTCTGGAGGTGACCCGGAAGGGCCAGGACAAGCTGGGCGAGCTGATGACCGCCCTGCACCGGCGGGAGGTGCTGGTCCGCGACCACGACTTCGAGCATTTCAAGGGCGCGTGGGTCATGCCTAAGGACGAGCGCCGCAGCGGGGTGATGCTGTATCTCCACGGCGGCGGCTATACCTGCGGCAGTCTGGAATACGCCAAGGGCTTTGCGGCTACGCTGGCCAGCGAGTGCGGTGTGCGCGTGTTCTGCGGGGCGTACCGCCTGGCACCGGAGAACCCCTATCCCGCCGCGCTGGAGGATGCACTGACTGCCTACGACTATTTGCTGAAAAAGGGCTACGCGCCGCAGCAGATTTTGCTGTGCGGCGAGAGCGCCGGCGGTGGGCTGATCTGCGCTCTGTGCCTGAGGCTGAAGCAGCTGGGCCGGCAGGAGCTGCCCTGCGGGCTCATCGCCATCTCGCCCTGGGTGGACCTCACCGGTTCCGGGAAGTCCTACGAATTCAACCGGGACAACGATCCGTCCCTGACGGAGGAGCTGCTGCAATTCTACGCCAGGTGCTATACACAGGACCCCACGGACCCGCTGTGTTCGCCCCTGCTGGGCGACCTGACGGGATTTCCGCCGACGCTGATCTTCGCCGGCGGCGATGAGATATTGCTGGATGACGCCCGGGGATTGCATGAACGGCTGAAAAAAAGGCCGGGAGCAAAAGCCGGCTGCACATCGCGCCGGAGCGGTGGCACGCCTATGTGCTGTACTGCCTCAACGAGAACATGGAGCAGGATATCTATGAGATCAACCGCTTTATGACGCAGAACCTGTCCCCGGCCCGGAGCCTGCGGTGGATGCGGCTGGACAACGCCGCCAAGATCTATCCCGCTGCCAAGCGCCGGAACTGGAACAACTTCTTCCGCATGTCCGCCACGCTGGCGGAGCCGGTAGACCGCGCGGTGCTGGCAGCGGCGCTGGATGTGACGGTGCGGCGTTTCCCGTCCATTGCCGTGCGGCTGCGGCGCGGGGCGTTCTGGTACTATCTGGAGGAGATACCCCCACACGCCGCCCATACAGGACGAAAAGAGCTGCCCGCTGGCCCACGCGCCGTTCCGCCAGGTGCGGCAGTGCGCCTTCCGGGTGCTGGTGTATAAGGACCGCTTTGCGGTGGAGTTTTTCCATGCGTTGACCGACGGCACCGGCGCGCTGGTGTTCGTCAAATCGCTGCTGGCGGAGTATCTCAGTGAGAAGTACGGTATCTCCGTCCCTGCGGAAAAGGGGCGTACTGGGACGGTTAGAGGAGCCGTCGCCGGAGGAGCTGGAGGACAGCTTTGCCCGGTATGCTGGGGATGTGACCGCCAGCCGCGCCGAGGCCACGGCCTGGCACCTGACCGGCACACCGGAGACAGATGGCTACAAGGACCTGGTGACGCTGATGGTGCCGGCGGATAAGCTGCGTTCCTGCGCCAAAGACCACGGCGTGTCCGTGACGGAGCTGCTGTGTGCCGCCATGATGCAGGCTATTCTGGAGCTGCAGACGGAGAAGGTGCCCAACCCCCGCCACCGCAAACCGGTGAAGGTGCTGCTGCCGGTAAATCTGCGAAAGCTGTTCCCCAGCAAAACGCTGCGGAACTTTGCGTCCTATATTACCCCGGAGATCGATCCGCGGCTGGGAGCGTGCAGCTTTCAGGAGCTGTGTGCGCTGGTCCACCACAAGATGGGACTGGAGAACAACCGCTGGACTATGCGGGCCAAGTTTGCCGCCAATGTGGCCAGCGAACGTTCGCCCGTGTTGCGGGTCATGCCGCTGTTCATCAAGAATATCGCCATGAAGGCCGTGTTTTGACACGGTGGGCGAGATCAAATCCTGCCTGTGCCTGTCCAACCTCGGGCGTGTGGAGCTGCCGGAGGCGATGGTGCCCTATGTGCGCCGTATGGATTTTATCATCGGTGTGCAGGCCAAGGCACCCCACAACTGCGGCGTGGTCACCTGGGGGATACAGCCTACATCAACTGCATCCGCAGCATCCGGGAGCCGGAGCTGGAGTATCACTTCTACCGCGTGCTGCATCGGCTGGGACTGCCCGTTAAGGTCGAGAGCAATATGCGCTGACACAACGGGAGAAAGGAGCCTTTCTTATGTATTGCATCAAATGTGGCGTGGAGCTGGCGGACAGCGAGCGCGTTTGTCCCCTGTGCGGCACCCGGGTATTTCATCCCGATCTGCCCTGTGGACAGGGTGAGCCGCCCTACCCGCCGGCTGACCACCCCCGCCACGAGGAGGTCAGCCGCATCGGCGTGCTGTTCGTCATCTCTGTGTGTATGCTGCTGCCGGCGGTCATCACCGTGCTGTGCGACTGGCGCATCAACGGGACCATCGTCTGGTCCGGCTTTGCCGTGGGCGGATTGCTGCTGCTGTATATCCTGGCGGTGCTGCCTCTGTGGTTTAAGCGGCCCAACCCGGTGATCTTCGTGCCCATTGACTTCGCGGCCATCGGCGTGTTCCTGCTGTATGTGAACTACGCCAGCGGAGGCCACTGGTTTTTGACCTTTGCGCTGCCGGTCACAGGCGCGGCAGGGCTGCTGGTGTGCGCCATGGTGACGCTGCTGCGGTATCTGCCCGGCGCGGCGCTGTACATCTGCGGCGGGGCGCTGATCCTGTCCGGCGGCATGGCGGTGTTGGTGGAGTTTCTGCTGAACCTGACCTTCGGCCTGCACGAGACGTTCCTCTGGTCCTTCTACCCGCTGGCGGCGGGGGTGGTGCTGGGGGCCATGCTGCTGGTCATCGCCATGTGCAAGCCCCTGCGGCGCAGCCTGCACCGTAAGTTCTTTATCTGAGAGGTACCCCATGCAGATGATTTTTATCGACATCGACAACACCCTGCTGGATTTTGACGCCTACATCCGGCAGACCATGCGGGAGGGCTTTGCGCACTTTGGCCTGAAGCCCTACGAGCCGTACATGGAGGCCGTGTTTCCACCGGGAGAACGGAAAACTCTGGCGGCAGATCGAGCAGGGCACGCTGACGTTCGCGGAACTGGAGGCGATACGCTGGGACAACGGGTGTTCGCCGCGCTGGATATTGCCTTTGACGGACAGGTATTCGAAAAGTATTTCCGCGCGGCCCTGTACGACAGCGCCATCCCCGTGGATGGGGCTATGGAGCTGCTGGAAGGCGCTCCACGGCAGATACCACCTGGCGGTGGCCAGCAACGGCCCCTACGAACAGCAGCTCCACCGGCTGGAGCTGGCGGGCATGAAGCGGTATTTCGATTGGTTCTTCGTGTCGGAGAGACTGGGTGCGTCCAAGCCGGCCGGGCCTTTTTGACGGGGCGTTTGCGGCACTGAACGATGGGCGCGAAGCGGCCATCGCGCCGAAGGGACTGTGTGATCATAGGGGACTCCCCTGACCTCCGACTATGGCCGGCGGCCGGCAGTATGGCATGAAGACCTGTTACTACCGTCGCCCCGGCGCGGCAGAGGGTACGGATGTGACCTGGCAGGTGACGGACCTGCGGCAGATACCGGCATTGTTGGAGGGTACGGCATGATGACCATCAATGAATACCAGCAGCGGGCCGTGGCTTCGCTGAATCCCGAATTGAAGGGCCGGGATGTGCTTATCAACAGCGTCATGGGCCTGTGCGGCGAGTCCGGCGAGGCCATCGACATCGTGAAGAAGTGGCTGGCCCAGGGCCATCCGCTGGACCGGGAGCATCTGGCCAAGGAGTTGGGGGACGTGGCCTGGTATCTGGCCGAGGCGGCCACGGCGCTGGACCTTGATCTGGAGGACATCCTCCGGGCCAACCTGGAGAAGCTGGAGCGCCGGTATCCAGACGGCTTTTCCACGGAAAAGTCCGTGGGCCGGGATAAGAACGATCTGTAATAAATATCCCCGGCCTAGCCGGGGTATTTTGGCGCGGGCGAAGCCCTATGTTACCAGCCACGCCTCATGCGGCGTTAGTACGACTTGCCATTTGCATAGGCTATCCTACCCACACCGGTATCAGTCCGGCACCTTTTCATTCTTATATAGCCGTCATCCCTAACGCTTATGCTTTTCCTTCTGCCTAATTATCTCAACAGCAATCTTTACTTCTATCACACAACTTGCTAAACTGTTTCTGCCACTTCATTCTTGAATGGCCTCCCTTTGTTTTGTAGTTTGCAGTTGCTAGACCGCATCTCTACTATAACAGAGGGAGTTTTATTTTTCCTCATCGGCAGCAGAACCACTCGCCCAGCGAGTGGTTTTTCAGATACAAGAAAAAGCCGGAAAGCTTCCGCTTTTTCTTCATGGAGACTTGACACGGGATTTTTTGTGATACACTGAGGCGGTGCGCATTTTTGCTTAGGAGGGATAGCCGTGCTGCAATCATTCCTCACCGTGGGGCAGCAGATCCTCACGCTGTACCTGCTGCTGGTGGTGGGCTTTGTACTGGGAAAGGTCAAGCTGCTGGATGACCGCGCCTCGGTGGCCCTGAGCAGCCTGGTCATGTACGTGGTGTCCCCCTGTATGATGTTGGTGGCGTTTCAACGGCCGCTGGAGCATACGGCACTGCACAACTTCGGCGTAGTGACGGGTGTCTCGGCCGTACTCCATGTGGTGTTTATCGCGGCGGCCATGCTGCTGATCCGCGATAGAGACCGTGAACGGCAGAACTGCCTGCGCTTCGCCGCAGTGTTCTCCAACTGCGGCTTTATGGGCTATCCCCTGATGGCCGCGCTGCTGGGCAGCATCGGCGTGTTCTATGGTTCGGCCTACGTCATCGTATTTACTATACTCAGCTGGACATGGGGCGTCTATGTCATCACAGGCGACCGCAGCCAGCTGCGGCTGAAGCCCCTGCTGCTGAACCCCGGCGTTATCAGCGTGGTGCTGGCTATGGCGCTGTATCTCGGGCAGGTGACGGTGCCGGAACCCCTGATGGTCCCCATCAACTATCTGGCGGACCTGAATACGCCGCTGCCCATGCTGGTGGTGGGCTATCAGCTGAGCCACGCCAATTTCAAGGCGGCACTGCAGGGTATCAGCTCCTGGGTGACGCTGGTGCTGCGGCTGCTGGTGCTGCCTCTTGCCTCACTGGGCATCTGCCTGGCGCTGAACGTGTCCCATGACCTGACGCTGGTGCTGCTGATCGCGGCCAGCGCCGCCGGCGGCGCTGCTGAGTATGTTCGCCGCCCGCTTCGGCAAGGACACCGCCCTGACCTCGTCCCTGGTGTCGGTCCAGACGGCGATCTCCGCGTTGACCATGCCGGTATTGGTCGGCCTGGCAGAGGTGCTTGGATAAAGAAACGTCCCCCGCGCCGGGGGATGTTTCTTTATCCGCGGTGCAGTATGGCGTCCAGATCCTGTTGGGGATGGGTGATGGGCTGCAGCTGATAGGTATCCACCAGTGTCTTGACCACTGTTTCCGACAGGAAGGCCGGCAGCGTGGGGCCCCAGGTAAATGCGCTTGATGCCCAGCGCCAGCAGGGACAGCAGGATGCAGACCGCTTTCTGCTCATACCACGACAGCACCAGCGTCAGCGGCAGGTCATTGACGGTGCATTGGAAAGCATCCGCCAGTGCCAGCGCGATCCGCACGGCGCTGTAGGCGTCGTTGCACTGGCCCACATCCAGAATCCGGGGGATTCTGTTGATATCGCCCAGATCCAGATCGTTGAAGCGGTATTTGCCGCAGGCCAGCGTCAGGATCAGCGAGTCCATAGGCGTGGACTTGACGAAGTCCGTGTAGTAGTTGCGTCCGGGGTGCGCACCGTCGCAGCCGCCTACCAGAAAGATGTGCTTCACCGCGCCGCTTTTGATGGCGTCGATCACCGCCGGGGCGCTGTCGCCCAGCACAGCCTTGTGGGCAAAGCCGGTGGTCAGGATATGTCCGCCGTTGATGCCACTCATGCTCCGGTCGGTGCTGTATCCGCCCAGGGCCAGCGCCTGGTCGATGAGGGCGGAGAAATCCTTGCGGCCCTGCCGATCCTCCGGGATGTGCTTCAGTCCGGGATAGCCCACCACCGACGTGGTATAGATACGGTCGGCATAGCTGGGACGGGGCGGCATGATGCAGTTGGTGGTCATCAGAATGGGTGCGGGAAGGCTGTCGAACTCGCTTTGCTGGTTTTGCCAGGCGGTGCCGAAGTTTCCGGCCAGCTGCGGGTATTTTCGCAGCCCCGGATACCCGTGGGCGGGCAGCATCTCGCTGTGGGTGTACACGTTGACCCGGTGCCTGTCGTCTGCTCCAGCAGCTGGTGCAGGTCCTCCAGATCGTGGCCGGAAACTACGATGAACGGCCCCGACGGATGTCCGTGTGGACCTTTGCGGGCGCCGGGTCACCGAAGGTGGCGGTGTTGGCCTTGTCCAGCAGGGCCATGCATTGATAGTTTACCAGACCAAATTCCGTGATGAGGGCCAGCCACTCCTCAACGGTGTGCTTCTGCCGCAGGGCGCACAGCCCCTTGTAGAACCACTGGCTGACCGCCTCATCCTCCTGCCCAAGGCGGAAAGCGTGATGGGCATAGGCTGCCATACCCTTCATGCCGAACAGCAGTGTGGCGCGCAGAGACACGATGTCCGTATCGCCGCGCCATAGCCAACTCGGGTCCTGTATCGGCAGACGCTGGGGCGTCAGTTTTTCGGCGCGGCGGATATAGCCCTGTAAGGCTGTATCGTCAAAATTTACGTTGGTCAGCGTGGCGAACAGACCGTCCGCCAGCAGGTGTGTGACTTCTGGAGGATAGTCCTCCTTGGCGGCATATATCTCCGCCAGGTGGATGAGGGGAGCACACCAGATAGTCCTGCAAATTGGCGGTTTTCGGCTGCTTGCCGCAGACGCCGGTGCGGACGCAGCCGCTGTTGCCCGCCGTCTGCTGACACTGAAAACAGAACATTTCAGACATAGAATACAAACCTCCCGACAGTATAGCAACGATAGTCTGCCCTGCCGGGAGGAAATATATACAAAAAGGGAGACGCGCAGCGTCTCCCTTTTCTCAGAATTTCAGCAGAACGCCCACCAGGGCGGAGATTCCGATGAACACGATAGGGTGCCACTTTTTCACCACAGGTACCCAGTTGGTACACACCAGCAGTACGGCCGCCAGGGCGATAGCCGGCCAGTTCAGCGCGGCCAGGCCGGTCATACCACTGTGCAGCAGGGCGATAGGTACTACGGAGATGCCCGCCGCAGCCACCAGCGCGGTGGAGGCGGGGCGCAGGCCGTAGAACGCGGCGCTGACCCACTTGCTGTCACGAAAGGCCTTCAGGAACGCCGCCACGATGAGAATGACGATAACGGAGGGGGTTACCAGCCCGATGGTGGCCACCAGTGCGCCGCCGATGCCGCCGGTGGTAAAGCCCACGTAGGTGGCCATGTTCACACCGATGGGTCCCGGCGTGGACTCGGACACCGCCAGCATATCCGCCAGCTGCGCATGGGTGAACCAGCCGGTGCGGTCGGCCATATCCTACAGGAAGGGCAGAGTGGCCAGGCCGCCGCCTACGGCGAACAGGCCGGTCTTGAAGAATTCCCAGAACAGTTGGAGGTACAGCATTATTTCGCCCTCCTTATCACGTTCTGAATGACGATGCCCAGCGCCGCGGCCACCGCCACGAAGATGACGGGGGGACAGGTCGGTGAGCAGCGCCGCCGCCAGCACAGCAAGGAAGATCAGCCCGGCGGCCCAGTCCTTCACAGAGCCCTTGAACAGCTTGACTACCGCGTTAAAGATCAGCACGCACACGCACACCCGGATGCCTGCAAAGGCGTGCTGCACCCAAGCCAGATGGGAGAAGCTGTTGATGACACCTGCCAGTGCGGTGATGATGATCAGCGATGGGAACACAATGCCCAGCGTGGCCACGATGCCGCCGATAATACCGGCCTGCTTCTGCCCTATGAAGGGTGGCGGTGTTTACAGCGATGATGCCCGGGGTACACTGACCGATGGCGAAATAATCCGTCAGCTCCTCGTCCGTGGCCCAGCCCTTTTTCTCCACTACCTCCCGCTGGAGAATGGGCAGCATGGCGATACCGCCGCCGAAGGTCATGACCCCCACCCTTGGCAAAGGTGAGGAACAGCTGAGCGAGAAGTTTTGCGTTCATGCTCGTATCACCCTCATTCTATATATCCGTACAGTCCCCGCACTGAGACCTCGCCGCTGCAGACTGTCTCCGTTTCGCCGTTTTCATACTGCACCGTCAGGCCGAACTGTTCGTCTATGGCCAGCGCCGTGGCCTGCCGGACGGTATTGCCTCGCAGGACGCGCACGGGTCTGCCCAAATTCACGCACCGCCGCCGGTATTCCGCCAGCCATTCCACTGGGTCGGTCAGCACCCTCCGCATGGCTGTCAGCTGGGCCAGTATGGCGTCTGCCAGCGCGTCCGGCGACACGTCGCTCTTGTAGGGCAAGGGATGTGGCCATGTCCGCGATGTCCGGTGGAAAAGAGGCCTGTCCCACATTGACACCGATACCTACCACCAGCCACGCCGCGCTGCCGTCAGGGGAGCAGGGGAGGACTCGGTCAGAATGCCGCAGAGCTTTTTGCCGTGCAGCACCACATCATTGCACCACTTGATGCCGCAGTCCGTGTCGCAGAGGCTCTCAACAGCGCGGCACACCCACTGCGGCCAGCGGTGTCACGGTGAGCAGCTGCCCGGCCGGGCAGTCCTGCCACAGGGCGGAAAGATACAGGCCGCCCTCCGGTGATTGGAACGAACGGCCCAGCCGGCCCTTACCAGCGGTCTGCGCCCGGGCGATGACGGCGGTGCTGTCCAGCCCCTGCGCGGCAAGGGCCTTGCATACGTTGTTGGTGGAGTCCACGGTGTCATAGTGCAGAACATCCCAAGTCACGGCCATCATCTCCTTTCGGTCGAAAACACATTGTAGCACTGTATTCCGCGTTTGTAAATAGTTGACAGGTGTTAAGGAATTTAGTATCATCAGGACAGTTTTTGGAGGAGGGACGCCTATGAACACCCGTACCCGCAAGCTGGTCTATACCGCCCTGTTCGCCGCGCTGACGGCGGTGGGTGCGTTTCTGCGTATTCCGATGGTGTACAGCTCCGTGACGCTGCAATATCTGTTCACGGCCATGGCGGGGCTGCTTCTGGGCCGGAGGTGGGGCGCTTTGAGCCAGGCGGTGTACGTCCTGCTGGGGCTGGTGGGCCTGCCCATCTTCACCATGGGCGGCGGCTTCGGCTATGTGTTCCACCCCACGTTCGGCTTCCTGCTGGGGCTGATCCCGGCCGCATGGGTGGTGGGTGCCGTGGCAGGGGAGAGTCTGGACCCCAAACGCATGGCACTGGCGTCGCTGGCGGGACTGGCCGCGCTGTACGCCGTGGGAATGCCCTACATGGCCTTGATACTCAACGCCTACATGGGCAAGGGTATGACGTTTTCCGCGCTGCTGTGGGCGGGGATGCTGCCCTACCTGCCGGGAGACGCAGTGAAGATCATCGTGGCGGCGGGCGTGTGCCCCGTTTTGCGGCGGCGGTTAAGATTGGCGGATGGCAGTGATAAGCGGGGCGAATGACCTTGTGCAATACAGCCAAACCGTCTTCTGAAATTTTGACAGGATATTGGCACAGAAGTGTATTGCATTTTGCGGCCGAGCCCGTATAATAGGCAAGAAAAAATGAGAGGAGGGACACGCCATGACCTGCAAGACGATCGTGAAAAAGCGGACTGACGCTCCCTCTGTTTTTGTTTCTGATATTGTTTCCATTTGACCGGTGATTTTTCACCGGTCATTTTTTTAGGCTGTTTGTAAGTAAGTAAACATATACGGATGAACGAGAAAGAGAGGACAAGTCACATGAACAAGAAATTAGGACACGACGCCATCTACGACGCCCGGGAGCTGGGTGTTCCCCGGATGCTGGTGCTGGGTCTGCAGCACCTGTTCGCCATGTTCGGCGCCACCGTGCTGGTGCCCATCCTGGTCACCAAGTACGGTCTGCCCCTGTCCATCCAGACAACCCTGCTGTTTGCCGGTCTCGGCACCCTGCTGTTCCACCTGTGCACCAAGCTGAAGGTTCCCGCCTTCCTGGGCTCCTCCTTCGCCTTCCTGGGCGGCTTTGAGGCGGTGGCCAGCCTGGATGTGGGCAAGTTCGCCGGCATGAGCGGCGAGGAGAAGCTGCCCTACGCCTTGGGCGGCATCGTGGTCGCGGGCCTGCTGTACCTGGTGCTGGCCCTGCTGTTCAAGCTGGTGGGCCCCCAGAAGGTCATGCGGTACTTCCCGCCCCATTGTCACGGGTCCCATCATCATCCTCATCGGTCTGAACCTGTCCGGCTCCGCCGTGCTAACGCCTCCACCTGCTGGTGGCTGGCTCTGGTGGCCATCGCCATCATCGTGGTGGCCAACATCTGGGGCAAGGGCATGATAAAGATCATCCCCATCCTGCTGGGTGTGGTAGGCAGCTACATCGTAGCCCTGATCGCCGGCAAGGTGGACTTCACCGAGGTGGCCGGCGCCGACTTCGTGGGTCTGCAGCAGTTCGTCCTGGCCAAGTTCGATGTGACCTCTATCCTGGTCATGGCCCCCATCGCCATCGCCGCCATGATGGAGCACATCGGCGACATGTCCGCCATCTCCTCCACCACCGGCAAGAACTTCATCGCAGACCCCGGCCTGCACCGCACCCTGCTGGGCGACGGCCTGGCCACGGTGGTGGCCGGTATGTTCGGCGGCCCCGCCAACACCACCTACGGCGAGAACACCGGCGTCCTGGCTCTGAGCAAGGTCTACGATCCCCCGGGTCATCCGCCTGGCAGCCCTGTACGCCATCATCCTCTCCTTCTCCCCAAGTTTGACGCCCTGGTCAACTCCATCCCCACTGCCATCGTGGGCGGCGTCAGCTTCGTGCTGTACGGCATGATCTCCGCGGTGGGCGTCCGCAACGTGGTGGAAAACAAGGTGGACCTGACCAAGTCCCGGAACCTCATCATCGCTGCGGTGATCTTCGTGAGCGGCCTGGGCTTCAGCTCCACCGGCGGCATCACCTTCACCGTGGGCAGCGCGGACATCACTCTGACGGGCCTGGCCATCGCCGCCCTGGCGGGTGTGATCCTGAACGCCGTCCTGCCCGGCAACGACTACGAGTTCGGCAAGAGCGTCGAGGGCGACGCCAGCGCCGACCTGGGCAGCTATTGAGCCATATCTTGAATGGATACCGGGCCGCGCGGCCCACACCGGGACGCACGGACAAAAAGGCAGGCATCTTACGATGCCTGCCTTTCTGTTGCCTGTTTCCGTGCAACACCGGAGAAAAACACCCCGCATAATAGGGCGGCATACACTGTAACGGTGCCGCTGAATAACGTGTGGGGAGGACACAAAGGATGAAAAACGAAACTTCTGTTATGGCCATTCTGGCGGCGGCGCTGGGTGCGCTGTGCAGCTACGCCTCGGCGCTGGTGGTGCCGCTGGCGGTGCTGATCGCCGTAATGCTGGCGGACTATGCCAGCGGTATGGCAAAGGCCTGGAGCGCGGGCAAGCTCTGCTCCAAAACCGGCCTGCGCGGTATCCTGAAAAAAGCTGGGTTATCTGGTGCTGGTGGGTGTGGCCGGCGTGGTGGACTGGTTGGTGCGTTACGGCCTGACCCAGGTGGGGGTGGAGGTCAGCTTTCAGTTCCTGATGGCGGCGATGGTCATCGTCTGGCTCATCATCAACGAATTGATCTCCATCCTGGAAAACGTGGCGGCTGGGCGGCCCGGTGCCGGGCTTTTTACGCAAACTGTTGACGCGACTGAAAGTCGCCGTAGAAACAAAAGCAGGGGAGGGGGACAAAAATGCAGATCAATGAAGTTGCCTATAAGTGGGCGGGTCAGCTGGCCCGACGGACGGCTACCCGCCGCATTATCCTGCACCACGCCGCGGCGGTGACATGTACGCCGCAGCAGGTCCACCAGTGGCACCTGGCCAACGGGTGGACGGGGATCGGTTATCACTTTTTCGTCCGCAAGGACGGCACGGTCTACCGCGGCCGTCCGGAGGACACCGTGGGCGCCCACGCCGGGAACAATAACTACGACAGCCTGGGCGTCTGCTTCGAGGGCAGCTTTGACCGCGAGACCATGCCTGACGCCCAGCTGCGCGTTGGGCAGGAGCTGGTGGCATACCTGAAGCAGAAGTACGGCATTTCCACCGTCCAGCGCCACAGCGATGTGAACGCCACCGGCTGTCCCGGGGACAATTTCCCCTTTGATGCCCTGGCGGGCGCGCAGACTGCAAAGCCTGCGGTGCCGGCGCCGGTGGTCTCCGGCACGACGCTGACGCTGCCATTGCTGACCACCGCCAGCCGCGGCGGATACCGTGCGCTGTGTACAGGCAGCGCTGACCGGATTGGGCTATGATGCCGGCGGGGCGGACGGTATCTATGGGACCAACACCGCCGCGGCGGTCAAGCGTTTCCAGGCATCCCGGGGCATTGCCGCTGACGGCTTGGTGGGCCGTGATACCTGGCACAAGCTGCTGGGTGCGTAGAAAAAATAGCGTGCGGAAAGAGGGCGGCGTCGGCCGCCCCTCTTCTCTTATCCAAAGCCCCCATGCGGACGCATGGGGGGTTTCATTATGCCAGAATGTTCTTCAGGTCCGTCAGACCGGGTACATTGGTCACCACCAGTACATGATCTCCCGGCTCAATGGTGGTCATGCCGCCGGGAATGATGGTCCGGCCCTCCCGTACGATGGCGGCCAGCAGAACGCCGTGGCGCAGGGGCAGCTTCATCAGCGGCGTGTGCAGTATGCCGTAGCCGTCGTTCTTGGCAGTGAATTCCAGAGCCTCCACCTTGCCGCCCAGCAGCTTGTACAGTGACTCCACCGCCATGCCCTGCGAGTTGGCCAGTGCGCGGACGTAGCGGGTGATCTGGTTGGCGATGATATCCTTGGGGACTGATGATACTGCCCAGTTTGTCTCCTGCACCAGCTCCATGTAGTTGGGACGGGTCATTTTCGCCAGCACCTTCCGTACACCGGCACGGCGGGCGGCCAGGGCCATCAGCAGATTTTCCTCGTCACGGCCCGTCAGTGCCACGAAGCCGTCCGCACCGAACAGGTTTTCCGATTTGATGAGGTCGGTGTCCGTGCCGTCGCCCTCGATGATCATGGCGCCGGGCAGCTCCTGAGACAGCCGCAGGCACTTGTCGTGGTCCTGCTCCACCACATGGACCCGCGTGCCGGCCCGTGCCAGCTCCCAGCTCAGGTACATACTGATTCGGCTGCCTCCCAGAATAGATACATCCTTTACCCGCTGGAGGCTGCGGCCCATGCTCTTGAGCATTTTGTGCAGCTCGGCCTTGCTGCCTACCATGTACAGCCGGTCCTCCAGCTGGGGCACGAAGGCGCCGTTGGGGATGATGAACTCATCGCCCCCGCTGGGCGGCGCAGATCAGTACCTCTGCCACGCGCTCCCGGTGAAAGTCGCTGAGGCTGCGGCCGAGGATGGTATCCTCCGGGTGCAGCTGAAAGCCGATCATGTCGATGCGTCCTCCCGCAAAGGGCTCCACCGAGAAGGCCGCCGGGAAGCTCAGGATCCGGGCGATCTCCCGGGCCGCCCCCAGGTCGGGATTGATGACCATATCCAGGCCGATCTCCCGCTTCAGCATGTCCGCGTCCCGCCGGTATTCCGGGCTCCGCACCCGGGCAATGGTGTGCTGTGCGCCTACGCTTTTGGCGATCAGCGCGCACACCAGGTTCGTCTCGTCCACGCCGGTGACGGCGATGACCAGGTCAGCGTCCCGCGCTCCGGCCTCCATCAGAACGCTGATGGAGGCGCCGTTGCCGTGGATGCACAGCACGTCCAGCGTGCTGTCCGCACGGTTCAGGTGGGCGGCCTCGTCATCCACCACGGTGATGTCGTGCTTTTCCTGGGTCAGCTGCTGGGCAATGGCATAGCCCACCTTGCCGCAGCCTACGACGATGATCTTCATGCGTCCTCCTCTCCGCCCGAGGGGCGGCGGTCTGTCTCTTTTTTCCAGCAGGGCGGCGGCAAACTCCGCGCCCAGTATCAGTATCTGTCCCGACATATACAGCCACAGCAGCACCACGATCACCGTGGCGATGGAGCCGTACAGCACCGAGTAGCGGCCCAGGTGCTCTACGTAGTACGAAAACGCCATGCTCAGCACCATCCACGCCGCCAGTGAACCGCCCACGCCGGGCAGCACCTCCCGCAGCGGCCGGCGCTGGCCCTGGGAGAGCATATACAGGATCACCAGCGTGATAGCCATGACCACCGCCAGCAGCACGAAGCGCAGGGAACTCCACGCGGTGATGAACGAGTCGGTGATGGTGATGAACCGTCCGACAAACTCCAGCACGGACCGTCCCACCACCACCAGCACCAGCGTCACGGCGATAACGACGATCAGCCATACAGTGAACAGCAGGATCCGCAGCTGGCTGCGCCACAAGCTCTTCCGGCGCGCTGCGGCCAAAGGCCTTGCGGAGCGAGTGCATCAGGCACCCGGAGGCCCGCATGGGGAACCAGATGGAGAAGATGAGACTGAACCACAGCAGCTGACGGCTCTGGTTGGCGGAGACGTACTCCAGATATGAGCGCACCACATCCACCACATCTGCCGGCAGCAGCGGCTCCAGTACGGAGGTGATATACGCTACGTCCAGTTCCAGCAGACCCAGCAGGGTGCTGATGAAGATCAGCAGGGGGAAGATGGCGAACAGCAGATAATACGTCAGCGCCGCGCTGTCCCGGGCTACGTCGTGGGTATAGTACCGCAGCACCATGTCGGCGGCCAGCCGGCCGGCGTGGGTGCGGGGAATTTTTTGTTACCACTCATATCAACATACCTCGGATGTTTAGTATACCATGATTGTTGGTAAAATCAAAGCATAATTTATCGGCGCGGCTATTCCCTCCCGGCGGGCTCAATTTTTACAAAAACCGAAAAAATAAATTTTTTATTAAAAAAAAGTATTTCAGGTTGTCGAAACGTGAAAAGCGTGTTATAATACTATGCACGTAACTGGGAAATAATAGGAAATCACTTTATCATTATTATACATGAGTGGAGGACGTATTATGGATAATCTGACTACCATCGTTCGTGACGAGATCTCGCGGCAGTACCGGAGCGTGCGGCAGTTTGCCTTTGCGGTGGACGTGCCCCTGTCCACCATCAACAGCGCCCTCCACAACGGCGTCGGCGGTTCTTCGTTCGATACCGTCATGCAGATCTGCAAGACGCTGGGCATCAAGGCGATGGCCGATGATGCCGCCTTCTATCTGACCGATGATACCGAGCAGCTGCTGACCCAGTACGCCAAGCTGGATGACTACGGCCGCCACACTGTGGCCTCCGTCATGCAGGTGGAATACGAACGCTGCTCCAAGCTGAACAATCTGGACGACTGACACGTACGGCCCACCGCCGATAGGCGGTGGGCCTCTTTTTCATCCGCCGCCCGCTGCATAGCGGGCTTTTTTCGCTTTTTTATTGCAAACACTGCCCTGCTGCGATACAATATATACGATAGATTTGTTGATGAATTTATATTATATTAGGTGTTGATATTACCATCGATTGACAAGGATTTGATTGCCAAGCGGGAATCGCTTTGCTGAGTACAATGGCCGGCCGGCTGCGGAGGAAGTCTATGGAACAGTTCACCGTCCAACTGAACAACGCGACCTGCACGGTGTGTATCGGCGCCGGTGTGCTGGGGCGCGCCGGCGCGCTGCTGCGGCAGCATGTGCCGCAGGTGCGCCGCTGGGCACTGGCGGCGGATGAAGCCGTCTCCGCCTTCTACGGCGAATGGGTGCAGGGCAGCCTCCGTGCCGCCGGGCTGGAATCGAGGTTGTTCCTGCTGCCCCAGGGCGAGAGTGCTAAAACGCCGGAGGCATGGTTGTCCCTGTGCCGCCGGATACTGGACAGCGGTTTTGACCGTTCCTGCGGCGTGGTGACGCTGGGTGGCGGCGCCTGCGGCGACGCGGCGGGCTTTGCCGCCGCGTCGCTGCTGCGGGGCGTGCCCTTGGCCCATATCCCCACCACGCTGCTTGCCCAGGTGGACAGCGCCCTGGGCGGCAAGACGGCTCTGGACTTGCCGGAAGGCAAAAACCTGCTGGGCGCGTTCCACCAGCCGTCTCTGGTGCTGTCGGACCCTGCCTGCCTGGCGACGCTGCCGCAGCGGCAGTTTGCCTCCGGTATGGCGGAGGTCATCAAGACCGGGCTGGTGGCCGATTCCGCCCTGCTGGCCGCCGCCGAGCAGGGCCTGCGGAGCTTTGACAGCGGCGAGGCCCTGACGGCCCTTATTCGCCGCCTGCGGACGGGCCAAGCTGCACTTGGTATCCGGTGATGCGGAGGACCACGGCGCGCGCCGCCTGCTGAACTTTGGCCATACCTTCGGCCACGGTTACGAGGCTGTCGGCGGGTATGACACCTGGACCCATGGCGAGGCTGTGGCCGCCGGGATGTGCCGTACCCTTCGCTGGCAGATAGCCAATGGCTATGGCGGCGCCGATGTGCTGGCACGGCTGGAGCCGCTGCTGACGCGGTACGGCCTGCCCACGGCCATCGACTGTGACGAGGCGGCCCTGCGCCGCTGCGTGGGCCACGATAAAAAAACCGCTGGCGGTACGGTGCAGTTGGTCATCGTCCGCTGTATGGGACAGGGTGAACTGGTGACGGTGCCCCTGTCCGATTTATGGGAGGATAAAGCATGAAGCTGTTATTGACGCCTTCGTCTCTGCGGGGCACCGTCACGGTGCCACCCTCCAAAAGCCTGCTGCACCGCGAGCTGATCTGCCGGTTTCTGGCGGGCCAGGTCACGGAGCTGCCGCCCCGCGGCACAGGATGTGCTGGCGACCTACCGGGGACTGGCCTGCCTGACCGCCCCGGCGCCGCTGGTGGACTGCGGCGACAGCGGCAGCACCCTGCGCTTTTTGCTGCCGCTGTTCATGGCCCTTGGCCGCACCGACGCGGTGTTCACCGGCTCCGACCGGCTGCTCTCTCGTCCTATCCCCGGGGATCTGGGCGCTGCGGCGCACGGAGCAGGGCCTTGCCCCTGACCCGCCCGCTGACAGCGGGGCCACTGGTCGCTGCCGGGAGATGAGACGTCCCAGCTGATTTCCGGTATGCTGCTGGCGCTGCCGCTGCTGCCGGGGGATTCGGACATTACCGTCACCGGAGAGGCCGTCTCCCGGCCCTATGTGCAGATGACTCTGGCGGTCCTGGCTCGCCACGGCATCACCGTGGAGAAAATCACCGATGGCTGGCATATCCCCGGCGGGCAGTTCTGTCGCCCCGCGCCGCTGTTGGATGAGCCGGACTGGTCCGCTGCGGCCTATTGGCTGGTGCTGCGTGCCCTGCTTCCCAGACAGAGAAGGGAGGCCCTTCGTATCCCGTTGGCGCCGCCGCCCTATCTCCAGGGCGACGCGGCCATCTTGCGCTATCTGGACAAGCTGCCGGAGCAGATCGATATCTCCGATACCCCGACCTTCTGCCGCCGCTGGCCCTGTACGCCGCGCTGCGCCCGGGCCGCGATACCCGCTTTACCCACGCCGCGTTCCTGCGGCAGAAGGAGAGTGATCGCCTGACCGCCGTCTCCGCTGTGCTGAACGCGCTGGGCGCTTCGGCAGAGGGGTGCAGCCGGACGGACTGGTCATCCACGGCGTGAGCGCGCTGCACGGCGGAGATGTCTCTGCCTGCGGTGACCACCGCATCGCCCTGCTGGCTGGCTGCGCCGCTATGGTGGCCGACGGCCCCGTGACACTGTCCGGCGCTGAGACGGTGGCGAAGTCCTACCCCCTGCCTTCTGGCGCGAGCTTGCCGCCCTGGGCGGAAACTGGGAGGTGCTGGAATCGTGATGCACTACACGCTTTTCGGCGAGTCCCACGGTCCGGCGGTGGGTGTCCTGCTGACGGATGTGCCGCCGGGTCTGCCGGTGGACGAGGTCTTTATCCGTGAACAGCTGTTGCGCCGCATGGGGCAGGGGGGACTGACCACCGCCCGGCAGGAAAAAGAGGAAGTGCACTTCCTGTCCGGCGTCTATCAGGGCCGCACTACCGGCGATCCGCTGGCGGCGGTCATTTACAACGGTGATGTCCGTTCCGCTGACTACGACAGCCTGAAACACAAGCCCCGGCCCTCCCACGGAGACTACACCGCCGCGGTCCGCGCCCTGGGCTGCAACGATCCCCGGGGCGGCGGCCATACCTCCGGGCGGCTCACCGCGCCGCTGACCGTGGCCGGCGCGCTGGCGATCACATACCTGAAGACCGCCCATATCGCCGTTCACGCGGATGTCCTGGATGAGGAGGCTCTGCGGGCACGCGCTGCCGCTGCCAAAGCGGACGGCGACAGTGTGGGCGGCGTGATCCGCTGCACCGTCAGCGGTCTGCCCGCCGGTTTGGGCGGCCCTGACTGGCGGGATACCGTGGAGGGCACCATCGCCCGCCATGTGTTTTGCCATTCCCGCTGTCAAGGCCATCGGCTTCGGCGCAGGGGAGACCTTCGCCCAAATGCGCGGCAGCGCGGCCAACGACCCGTTTACGATGGCCCGTGGCGCTGTTCGCACAGCGACCAATCATGCCGGCGGTGTCAACGCCGGCGTCACCAACGGCATGGACGTGGTGTTCGACGTGACGTTCCGCCCCACACCGTCCATCGCTAAGGAACAGCGGACCGTGGACCTGACATACCATGACGGAGACGACTATCTCCGTCTCCGGCCGCCATGACGCCTGCATCGCGCTCCGCGCCGCCCCGGCGGTAGAGTCCGCCGCCGCCCTGGCGGTGTGCCAGCTGCTGCCGGACACGCCCGCCGACCTGGATGGTCTGCGCTGCCGATTGGACGAGACGGACGCGGCGATCCTGGAGCTGTTTGACCGCCGTCAGCGGCTGTCTGCCGCCATCGGTGCGTATAAGAGTGCGCACGGCCTGCCGGTCCGGGATAAGGCCCGGGAGGCGAAAGTCCTCCGTACCCGGGGCGATATGCTGCCGGAGCGCCGCGATCAGGCGGAGCGCCTGATGACCCTGCTGATGGCGCTCTCCCGGGAGGAGCAGGCATGACGGGGCGGATCATCCTTATCGGTATGCCCGCCGGCGGAAAGACCACCATCGGCACCGCCCTGTCCCGGGCGCTGTCCGTGCCCCTTTATGACGCGGACGCACTGACGGAGCAGACAGTGGGCTGTTCCATTCCTGCGATCTTCGCCGCGGAGGGCGAGGCTGCCTTCCGTGCCCTGGAACGCCGGACGCTGGAAGCGCTCTGCACAGAGACGGAAACACCCTGCGTCATCGCCACCGGCGGTGGTGCGGTGTTGACGGAGCAGAACCGTGAGCTCCTGCGTCGAAGCGGCACGGTGTTCTGGCTGGACCGGACGGTGGATAATATTATGTCGACTGATTACGCCGCCGGACGTCCGCTGCTCGCCGGGGAGAGGCGGCCCTGCGGCCCTGTATGCCGTCCGCTGCCCGCTGTACGCGGCCTGCGCCCATTATCGGGTGCCTGACGGCACTGTTGACCAAATGAAGGACTTTATTCTGCGACTATGGAGGGATACGCCATGAAGCTGCTCATCCTCAACGGCCCCAACCTGAACCTGTTGGGCCAGCGGGAGCCGGACATCTACGGCAGACAGAGCTATGACGATTTATGTAAACTGATTTACGAGCACGCCGCCGCCGTGGGCTGCCAGGTGGAGCTGTTCCAGTCTAACCATGAGGGCACGCTTATCGACGCTATCCAGGCCTCCCGGGCCGGCTTCGGCGGCATCGTCATCAACCCCGGGGCCTACGCGCATTACAGCTACGCCATCTATGATGCTCTGCGCTGCGCCCCCGTCCCGGCGGTGGAGGTGCATATTTCCGATATCAACGCCCGCGAGCCCTTCCGGGCCGTGTCCGTCACCGCGCCGGCCTGCGTTAGAGTCATCACCGGCCACGGACTTGCCGGCTATCTCGAAGCCATGGACTATCTGCTCCAACACACCAATAACACTGCGGCTGCGCCCACCTGCGGCTGCACTGGGGAGGCACTTGTATGACCAACAAAAAGCTCTATCTTATCGGCGACCCCGTGGATCATAGCCTTTCGCCGCTGCTCCACGGCGCCATGATCGCCCAGACCGGCGTACACTACACCTATGAAGTCCGCCGCGTTCAGCCCCGCGATCTGGCTGACTTCGTGGCCGAGGCCAAGGCCGGCGGCTGTGCCGGGTTCAACGTCACCATGCCCCCACAAGGAGGCCATCCTGCCGCTGCTGGATGAGCTGAGCCCTGCGGCGGCCGCCTGCGGCGCGGTGAACACCGTCTGCATCAAAAACGGCCGTGCCATCGGCTATAACACTGACGGCCGGGGATTTGTGGACAGCCTGCGCGCCCGCGGCCTGGAGCCGGAGGGCAAGACCGTGCTGCTGCTGGGTACCGGCGGCGCCGGAGACGCCATCTGTGATGCGCTGGTCGGCGCCGGTGTGAAAAAGATTTTCGTCACCAACCGCAGCGTCTATCCGGCCCAGGATCTGGCCGCGCGTTACCCGGATAAGGCGCAGTTCATCTACTTCGGCATTTTCCCCGTCCGCCGCGCCATGGCCGAGAGCGACCTGTTCATCAACGCCACCTCTCTGGGCATGGCCGGCATGAAGGAGTTTTCCGACCTGGGCTTCCTGCGTGACGCCCCGGCAGGCGTCACCGTCTACGATCTGGTCTATAACCCCCGGCAGACCATGCTGCTGCGCGAGGCCGAAAAGCGCGGCCTGCCCACCGTGTCCGGCATCGACCTGCTGCTCTACCAGGCGGCCCGTGCCTTCAAGATGTTCACTGGCAAGGACGTGGATATGCCCGCCCTGTTCTCGGCGCTGGAGGGCAAGCTGGACTGAGGTTGACACCCGTCCCGCGCGGTTATATAATACCCGAAGGCTTTTCACCTTTTCTTTGAGGTATTTTCTATGAACTTTCGATTGCTCTCACACAAATGGGCTACATCCTGTGGGTCGAGGCAGGCTTCCTGCTGCTGCCGGCACTGACGGCCTGTATTTATGCCGAGACCTGCTGGCAGCAGTTTTTGCCTGACGGCGCTGCTCTGTGCCGCGGCGGGCACGGTGCTGCATCTGATTCCGGTGAAAAAGACCCAGATGCACAGCCGCGACGGCTTTGCGGCAGTGGCGCTCAGCTGGGTGCTGCTGTCCCTGTTCGGGGCGCTGCCCTATGTGTTCACCGGCGCCATGGACCAGTTATATCGACGCCCTGTTCGAGACGGTCTCCGGCCTGACCACCACCGGCTCGTCCACCTTCACCGCTGTGTCCCATCTGCCCCGCAGCGTGCTGCTGTGGCGCTCCCTGACCCAGTGGATGGGCGGCATGGGTGTGCTGGTGCTGTTCCTGGCGCTGACGCCCCGCATGGGCGAGGGCGCGGTGTTCCTCATGCGCGCCGAAAGCCCCGGCCCCATCAAGTCCAAACTGGTGCCCAAGGTGGGCGGTACCGCCAAGAATACTCTATCTGATCTATGTGGTGCTGACCCTCTGTGAGGTGCTGGCCCTGCGTCTGGCGGGCGAGAGCTGGTTCTCCGCCGTCTGCCACAGCTTTACCACCATGGCCACCGGCGGCTTCTCAATTTATGATACCTCCCTAGCGGGCGCGTCCAAGGCGGTCATGTGGATCATCACCGTGTTCTCCTTCCTGGCCGGCGTGAATTTCTCCCTGATGTTTCTGGCCGTTCGCGGCAAGCTGAAGGAGGTGCTCCGCAGCGAGGAGCTGCGGATCTACGTCGGTATCGTGGCGGCGGCCACGTTGCTGCTGTGCATTAACCTGCGGGTGCAGGCGGGGGTGCCCTTCCGGGATTCCATCACCGACGCCGCCTTCCAGACTGTTACCATCATCACCACCACGGGCTTTGCCACCGTGGATTTCGCCCTGTGGCCTACCTTCTGCCGCATGGCGCTGGTGATCCTCATGTTCACTGGCGCCTGCGCCGGGTCCACCTCCGGCGGCATCAAGATATCCCGCGTCGCCATTCTCTGCAAGAGCCTGAAGCGGGAGCTGAAGCGGCTGGCGCACCCCCACCATGTCAGCGTGCTGAAGGTGGACGGACAGGCCGTGGAGGAGCGGGTCGTCTCCTCCGCCGGCGCGTTTATCGCGGCATACCTGCTGGTGCTGCTGGCGGGCGCACTGGTGGTCAGTTGGGACAACTACGGCTTTCAGGAGTCCTTCGCCGCGTCACTGACCTGTATCAGCAACGTGGGACCCGGCCTGGGCATCCTCGGCCCCATGGAGAATTTCTCCATCCTCTCGCCCCTGAGCAAGCTGGTGCTGTCGCTGGAGATGCTCATGGGCCGTCTGGAGCTGATGCCCCTGCTGGCGCTGTTCCTGGGCAGCACCTGGCGTGACTGACGCAAAAAAGCACCCCGCGGGGTGCTTTTGTCATTTCTGCGCCGTGCAGTATGCCTCATATTTTTCCTGCAGCCAGGCCTTCAGCGTCTCCACGCCCGCCTCGTCCCAGGTGAAATCCCGTTCCTCCTTGTCCTGCGCCAGCTCGTAGCACACATTGCTGTATACAGCGGTGTGCAGGATTCCCGCGTCCTTATCCCCATCGAAGCGGTAGCGGAACTCCCCGATGGAGCCGGTGTATATGAACGCCCGATTGAACCAGTTGGGCGTCAATTCTGCGAATTGTGGATGCATGACGGTCGCTCCTTTCGTTTATCATAGGGATGATACCACAAAACCGACGGACTGTACAGGCAAAAATTTGCCGCGGCTCGCCGAAGGACTTGAAAACAGACCAAACGTATGGTACAATGTGCCTGCATATTCAGGGGCACCGCCCCTTGACAAAGTGAGGGAATAGCGTATGAAAAACGCAGTCAAACGTATCGGCGTGCTGACCAGCGGCGGCGACGCCCCGGCATGAACGCCTGCATCCGCGCCGTGGTCCGCAGCGCCAACGCCCGGGGCATCGAGTGCGTGGGCATCCGCCGCGGCTATCAGGGCCTGATCTCCGGCGACATCGTCGAGATGGACAACGCCAGCGTCAGCCGCATCATCAACCGCGGCGGCACCATTCTGTACTCCGCCCGCTGTGACGAGTTCCGCACCAAGGAGGGGGCAGGAGAAGGCCTACGCCACCTGCAAGCTCATCGGTCTGGATGGCCTGGTGGCCATCGGCGGCGACGGCACATTCCGCGGCGCGCAGGACCTGTCCAAGTTCGGCATTTCCGTGGTGGGTATCCCCGGTACCATCGACAACGACATCGTCTGCACCGACTACACCATCGGCTTCGACACCGCGGCCAACACCGCCGTGGAGTGTATGGACAAGCTCCGCGACACCATGCAGTCCCACGAGCGCTGCTCCGTGGTGGAGGTCATGGGCCACCGCGCCGGTTATCTGGCGCTGTATGTGGGCGTGGCCATCGGCGCCACCGCCGTGCTGGTGCCCGAGCGCCCCTACGACTTTGAAAAGCACGTGGCTGAGAAGATCCGCCGCGCCCGCATCAGCGGCAAGACCAACTTTATGATCGTGGTGGCTGAGGGCGCCGCCAGCGGCATGGCCGTGGGTGAGCAGATCAAAAAGGAGCTGGGGCTGGATCCCCGCGTCACGATCCTGGCCACATCCAGCGGGGCGGCAGCCCCACAGCCAGGACCGCGTCACCTCCACCCGCATGGGCTACGAGGCGGTGCAGCTGCTGGCGGAGGGCAAGACCAACCGCATCGTCTGCGCCAAGGGCGACCGGATCAGCAATGTGGACATTGACGAGGGCCTGGCGATGACCAAGACCCTGAACCACGAGGAGTTCGAGGTCATGACCGTCATGACCGGAAGATAAACCATGAAAGAGAAGCAGGAGGCCGTGCGGCCTCCTGCTTTTGTCGCGGCAAAAATGGAAGGAAATGGAAGTATTTTACAATTTTGCGATGAACACGGGACAAAATCTGGGAGAATTTACAAAAGGGATGGACAAACGGAAAATACTTGTTATAATCAAAGTATCCGCAACGACGTCAAGTTGCATTGCGTTTTAAAATCCAATGCAACGACGTCGTTGCATTGCGTTTTAATAAAATCGTTATTAAAACGATGGGGTCTGCGGAAATATAAATTTCTATGGGGGAGTGTTACAATGAAAAAAGTATTGGCAACCATTCTGGCGCGCTGGTCATGGCACTCAGCGTCACCACCGCCGCTTGGGCGGATGAGACAAACGCTGCCGCAGGCTGGCGAGGATGGCGTGATTACGCTGACAGGTAATACGACTATCGACAGTACAGCGGTGAATGTGACGACTGGACAGACGACTGTTATTGACCTGAATGGGCACAACTTGACGATTAATTATGCTGCAAATGCGGGTTCTACCCAGTTTAGCGGTGCGGGTACGGTGCTGACGTTCCGGGATTCCAAATCTACTGGGTTTAGTAATGAAGGGCAGTGGCAGGGAGGTATATTGACACTGCAGGGTGAGCGGTTCACCAATATAGCGAATCCTGCATTTGTTCCCAGCATTGGAGCGACTCTTAACATCGATGGTGTCTCGTGTGAAGGTACAGGATTTTTGCCTTTGGGCAACGCTGCGGCGGTAAGCGTGACCAATAGCTTTGTGGAAGCAGAAGCGTACTGCGTGGGCACGAACTCCGCGACAGTAGAAAACAGCGGCGTTGTGATCACACTGAAGAGTTCTACCTTTGTAACACTTAACGAGGATAAAGATAACTGCCCGGTGATGATTAACGTGGCGGGTAAGCTGAACATAGATGACTGCTACATTTGCGGACAGCGTCAGGGCGTGATCGTGCCCGGTGAGGCGAATATCACCAACAGCGGAATCGCCATCGATGACAGTGCCCGGTACGAGGGTAATGGAGGATTACAGCGCGATTGATTGGGGAGAGGGATTTGCCCTCGCGCTGGTGGTAGGAATAAGACGAAAAGCGCTACCGGCTATAAGGCGAACGCAGTCGTCAATTTTAAGCGATTCCTCCGCTTATGGCGGCGGAACGGATGCTATCTTATACGGACGGGCAACACTGATTATCAGGCACGCTGACCATTGATGGTGACTATACCTACATCGATGGTGAAGTCAAGAGGGAAACAATGATCAGACGACGATTAAAATTCAGAGTGGTGAGTTTACCGACGCAGATGCCGTCAATTTTGCCGTGGCAGATGCGGCGCTTGCAACGATAAAGTATAGCGAAACTGCTACGACGACGATTATAAGCGAGGGTGCAATCAAAACTGTTGCAAAGGAATATGCAGAGGAGGGCAACGTCATTACTGTCAAGCGTGGTAATGTTGCTTTGACCGATGTGCCGGTTGGTGTGACTGTGGCCAACAATGGTGCTGGTACAGTGACAGTTAACGGCAGTGGTGCGATTACTGAGGGGAACCCTTACACTGTACGTCCTGCTGAGCAGCCTCCCCGCTACTACTACAACTCCACCACTACCACCACCGACACCAAGACCGACGACACCAAGGGCAGCCCCAAGACCTTCGATGCCGGTATGGGCATCTACGCCGTGACCGCTGTTCTCAGCGTTACCGGCATGGCCTGGGCCGCTAAAAAGCGCGGAAACTGACCCGCATTTCCTGCGGTGTCTTACCCCGGCGTCGCGCGAAATAAAAAAAGGCACCCCGTCGGGGTGCCTTTTTCCGTTTTGTTTTTCACTCCATATGGGGCCGTTCGTCGCCCATGAAGAACACCGCCACGGTGCCCTGTCCGGCATGGCTGCCGATGATGGTGCCGATGTCGCACAGGCGAATCTTCCCCTTCAGCTTCGGGAAACGGTCCTCCACGGCGTCCATGACCAGCCGGGCGTCCTCCGGGCACTGGCTGTGGCAGATAAAGCACTTGCCGTCATAGTCCCGGCCGCCCTGGGCGTGCTGCTCCATGGTGTCCACGGTGGTCTCCACTGCCTTCTTCTTGCCCCGCACCTTTGCTGTATGCCTTGATGGCGCCCTTTGTCGTCCAGCCGCATGATGGGGCAGATGTTCAGCACCGTGGCTCCACCGTGGCCGCCGCGCCGGATACCCGGCCTGTCCGCCGGAACTGGGTCATATCGCTGGAAAAGAACTGGTGATGCACCTTGTTCCGGTTGTCCAGTACCCACTGGGCCACGGTGTCGATGTCCTCACCCGCGTCCCGCATATCGGCGGCGTAGTCCACCAGCAGGCCGTAGCCGCTGGAGGAGCACAGGGAGTCGATGACGATCAGCTTTTGCCCGGGGTACTTGTCCTTCAGCTCTGCTGCCGCCAGATAGGCGTTGTTCACCGAGCAGGACTGCCCGGATGTGAATGCGATGTGAGCAAAGTCCATATGTAAATTTCCGTTCATTATTTCTCCTTTTTTACTCCTTTGTTCTGCTGTGTCCCGGCAGGGAAGGGCAGGTCCACCGCAGAACGCCCATTTGTTCCAATACAAGTTCATTATATGGCCCTGCCTGTTTTTTGTCAATACGCGCTTTTTCACGGATTGAAAAAACCGATGGGATACGCTATAATAACCACCTGACTACAATACAGGGGAGCGATCCGTTATGATACTCGTACTGCAAAAAGAACACCCCGGACCTGCCATCCGCCAGCTGCTGGCCCAGCTGGCTCTGCAAAACGTCAGGGTGGCTGCGTAGCGGGGAGACGTCCCTCCTCCTGCCCCTGGTGGGAGAGACGTGGCGGCTGGACCCCGCCGCGCTTCAGGCCCTGCCCTATGTGCAGAGGCCCGCCGTCTGACTCCGGCCTATCACCTGGCCGCCCGGGCACTCATCCGGAGAATACCGTGGTGCCGGTGGGCGATGTCCGCGTGGGCGCGGATTTCTGCCTGATCGCAGGGCCCTGTGCCGTGAGTCCGCATACCAGATACAGACCGTCGCCGCCGCCGTAAAGGCCGCCGGGGCCGTCATGCTCCGCGGAGGCGCCTTTCAAGCCCCGCACTCGCCCTACACCTTCCAGGGTCTGGGTGAGCAGGGCGCGGCGCGCTGCTGGTACAGGCCGGCCGTGATACGGGCCTGCCCACCGTTACCGAGATCACCGATCCCGCCCAGCTGGACACGCTGGCTGATGTGGACGTGCTGCAGGTGGGCGCGCGCAATATGCAGAACTTCGCCCTGCTGAAAGCTCTCGGCCGCACCCGCAAGCCCATCCTGCTCAAGCGCGGCACCTCCGCCACGGTGGAGGAGCTGCTGCTGTCCGCGGGGAGTATATCCTGTCCGGCGGCAATACGCAGGTCATTCTCTGTGAGCGTGGTATCCGCAGCGGCCTGACCCCCGCCCGCGCCGCCCTGGATGTGTCCGCCGTTCCGGTGCTGAAGCGCCTGACCCATCTGCCGGTCATTGTGGACCCCAGCCACGCCGCGGGCCGCGCCGATCTGGTGGAGCCGCTGGCGCTGGCCGCCGTGGCCGCCGGGGCCGACGGACTGCTGGTGGAGGTCCATGACCGCCCCGCCACCGCCCTGTCCGACGGCGCCCAGTCGCCACCCCCGCCGCCTTCGCCCAGCTGGCCCAAAAGGCCCTCCGCCTCCGCGAAGCCCCTGCAATAAGCAAAAACGACCGCCTCGGCGGTCGTTTTTATCCAGCAAGGCCTTTTTCCACGGCCGGTACAGCCCGTAGCCGATCAGCCCGCCGGCAGTGTTGCAGATCAGGTCGGTGATGTCCGACATCCGTGCTGTGGGCAGCAGCGGTTGGATCAACTCGTGCACAGGCTCAGCAGAAACTGCCCCCACTGTAGGAACACCTGCCTTTCCCCGGCGCACCACCGGCCACAGAATGCCGAGCACAAATCATCAGCACGTTTGAAAAGACCTGCCGCTCTGCGTTGCCGTA
>VOFC01003582.1_pt1 | contig 37029 bp, 74 predicted proteins | sample 5384161 | NCBI WGS metagenome assembly VOFC01 (sample SAMN12384722, study PRJNA508395) | human gut metagenome | isolation source: healthy gut B | host: Homo sapiens | reverse complement strand
TATAAAGTAAAGTCAGTCGACCTATCAAGTAATATAGCAATATCTTGATAATCAACTTCTCTTAATATTTCTTTATCTTTATCAAATACTAATCTTTTAGATGCTATTTGTTTTTAATATCACTTGCAATTAAAAAGCTTCTTTTCTCTTGTATCAAAGTCTTATCTTCATCATTATAAGTTAATATTTCCATATCACAGTTATCATCTACATGAGCTTTATCCTCATAAGTTAAATTACCAAATATCATAGCATGCCCATCAAGATAATTAGCTCCACCAATATCTTGATCCATTATATGACAAAATAAATTATTAATTGTATCAATTACTTCTCTTCTACTACGAAAGTTTTTTTTTGATAAGTCAATTACAGTTCCACCATTATGAACTTTATAATTATCATACTTTTCTTGAAATAACATCGGATTAGCATTTCTAAAACGATAAATTGACTGTTTTATATCCCCAACCATATAAACATTATTTTTAGCTATATAGGAAATGAAAGTTTCTTGAATATCATTAGTATCTTGATACTCATCTATTAATATCTCTTGATAACTATTTTTTTAATTCTTCTCTTACTTCTTCAAATTCTTTAACTAATTTAATAGCTAATTTTTCAATATCTAAGAAGGTGTAAGCATTCTCACTCATCTTAAAGTTCCATACTCTAAGTCGTAGTTTATTAATGATTTCTAAAAGCATAGAAACATAAGGATAAGTATTTTCTAAAGATTTAATGTAATCAGCTTCTTCATCATAAATCATTAAATTCTTTAACTCTTCTTGTCTTTCATTAATAGTTTTCTTTAAATTTTTAGCTTCTTCTTCACTACCCTTTTGGTAAGTTAGGTATTTTAAAATCCAAAGTTTCCCTTATTTCACTATAATTATTACTATTAAGATAATTACTAATAATATCAATAACTTTAGCATGGTATTTATCATCAATCATTCGTAAAAAATCATTAATTAATTTCTTTTAAATATCTATCTTTTTCCGTAATTAATTCTAAATATTCATTAAGATAGCTTATAAAGGTTTTCTTTTTTATAGTAGTTATCCAAGTAACTATCTAAATAACTATCAAGGTCAAGTACTAAATCTAAAGATGCTAGTATTTTCTTAATTTTATTTTTAATTTCTTTATCATCTTTAAAGGTAAAAGCATCTAAAAAGTGATAAAATCTCTATCTTTCTTATCATAGTATTCCTTAAATATCTCTTCCATCATCTCATCTTCTTTTAAAGATAAAATAACGTCATCCATTACTTCTAAATTACTAGAAATATTTAAATTATCTGCATATTTTTTTACTATCGCCATCGAATATGCATCAAAAGTAGTTATAAAACTACTATCTAATAGTTCTAACTGCTTAGTAAGATTAGCTTTTCTAATTTTTTTCTAATTCTCTCTTTCATCTCACTAGCTGCTTTTTTAGTAAATGTTAATATTAAAAGTTGATTAACAGGAACACCTTCCGTTACTTTTCTTAAAACACGTTCTGATAAGACTGCTGTTTTCCCGCTTCCTGCTCCAGCACTTACTAAAATATTTTCTCCTTCTAAATCAATCGCTCTTTGTTGTTCTTCTGTAAACTTAGGCATCTTTCTCTACCTCCTTTTCCTTTTTTTCTCAATGATTATTTCGTCTTTCTTCTCATGATAACAAACCATTTTAAATGGGCAATACATACAACTTACATTAACTTTATTTTCTATCTTTGGACTAATACTATATTCGCAATTTCTAATACCTTTAGCAAAAGATAAAATTAACTCTTCTATCTTATTTAATAATTCTTCTTTTTCTTCCCTAGTAATAGTTTTTTAAGTATCTTGATAAAGTTCCAGCTTTAGTAACTGATAAGTTTTTAACCCAATTACTATTTTCGTATTCATCATCTAATAATTCTAAAGTAGTAATATCATCTGCTACTATTCCAAACACTTTCAAGCTTTTCTTTCGTTCTTCTAAATCATTATTTTTTACTAATAACATTTGATAAAACAATCCTGCAAGCTCCATATCTTTATTCTTATTACTTTTTCTAATAAATAAGCATAGATTGGTAATTGTAGATGTAGTCCATAATCCAAATAATCAAGATTAAAAGAAATCTTTCCTGTCTTATAATCAAAAAATAGCATAATAAGTCTTACCATTTTTTTCTCCTAACAGTATTTTATCAATGAATCCCTTTATCTTAATATCATCACCTAAAGATAATTCTAGTCTTTTTTCAAGTAATGGTGTAGTTAGGAAGGAGTGAGCTTCCATTTCCTTATTCCAAGTGATAATTAACTTTAACTCTTCCCTTAATCTATTTAAAAAGTATTCATCTTTACTATCCCAGTCTAACTTTTTTTTGATAATTAAAATTACTTTCAAAATCAAAATTATCTTTATAAGATGATGCTAAAACAGCATGATATAAAGTTCCTAGTTTCTGACTGAAACTCTCTTCAAACTGATCAAGTTTTAAAACATACTTTAAGTAATATTTAAATGGACATAAAGCATAATCATCTATACTAGAATATGATAATATTAATTCTTCTTTAGGAATAGTAAAAAAAGAAAAAAAATCATGATTATAACTTTCATAGTCAAAGAAATGATAATAAGGAAATAACAAATCTAAATCTTTTCCTTTTTTCTCCATACATATAATAGTTATCTAATAACTCTCCTAAATATTTTTGTATTATACTTATCACTATATTCTAAGATATATAAATCATCCGTCTTAACTAAAACATTATATTCAGAAAAGATGAAGAAGGTAACCATTCATCTTGTAATGTTGATAAAGCATAACTACAAGTAAAATTCTTAATAGTTCCGTAGAAAAGAATATAGGAAAGCATATTTACTATTCTTATTCTTCTCCATACTAGTTATTAAACCAAGACTCTTCTTTTTGTTTATCAGACAAATAATCATCATCTTTATATATCTTCGGATATTTATTTTGTACTAATGATATAAGAAATAGATAATCATCATCACTAAGAAGATAAGGCACTTCAAAAACATCTTCTAGAAATTCACAGCATCGATCTCTTTCTTATTAGGCATCTTTATCTTACTTAATTTATTTTCTAACAATAAATCATAGTATTTACTATCTTTAAATACTAACATTTCTTCTATTTTAATTATCTTTTTTAATAAATCATTATCTTTAATAAGACTTAAGTCCTTAGTTTCTAAATATTTTCTACCTATAATAGTTGCTAAAAACTTAAACCCCATCATCATTATAAGGAATATCAAAGTCTTTAAATATATCATTTATTAAGAACTTACTATCATCATCTTTTCCCAGCAATATAAATATTTTTGTAAGAAATACCTTTCTCATTCAAACTCCTTATTCTTCTAGCAAAGCTACTATTTCTTCTTTTTAGTCTTATACTCATATATTTCTTTAATAGGACACTTATCTATTCCTATTAGTATAGTAGCATTAATCTTAGTTAGTACTTCTTCAAGATATTTATCGATAAAAGGATAACCCATTACTATTACTTCTTTATCTTTTAGATAAGTTAAATCATTAATATCTATTAGTAAGTCATTACTAATTAATAACTTCTTTCTCTCTTTTAAAAAAGTTTAATTTTAAAGAGTCATATTCTTTATTAACATCAATACTAGGTAATACTTTAAGATATGAATTAATTATATCTAGACTATCTCCTTTTTCTAATAGAAACTCTACTGCTTTCTTATCAATCTTACAGATATACTTTTCTATAAAGTTTTCTATAGTATCAAAGTGAATATCATAAATTTTATCTTCTAAAGACAACTTCTTAAGCATCACTTCTTTTAAATTATTAGGTACTATATAATATAAATTATCACTAAACTTCATTGGTCATTTCCTTTCTTTTGACTGATATGTTTTAATTATATTCTATAGAACATATATTCGTCAATACATTTTTTAATATTTTTTAAAAGGTAAAGAAAAAATCCGTAGAACACGAATTTTATAATAGTTTTTTAAAGTTATCAATCAAGTGAGCTACAGTAGCACACCCATAAAAGCCACTACTCCATCTTTATCTTTTAATACTTTAGAAATAGACTCTTCATCAACTAACTCACTATTTGGAATTAACTTATTCTGATGATATTGGTGGATAATCTTCTTTTCTTTCTATCATCACATTTAATTGGGGTTAAATAAACTTTATCAGCTTCACTTAAGGCACTGGCAAACTCATTTTTTTTAAATGCCGATGTTCTTGAATAAGTATTAGGTCTAAAAGACAACAGTTAACTTTTTATCAGGATACTTTTGTCTGATAGCTTGTAGTGTTACTTTAACTTCCGTTGGATGATGGGCATAGTCATCTACTATAATAGTATCTTTTAGCTTTTCTATTGCAAAACGTCTTGCCGCATTCTTAAAGTTTTCTAATAACTTTTTTATCTTTTCTTTACAGTTAAATTATTTTGTAAAGCAACTATAATACTAGCAGCAGTATTCATCACCATGTGGTGTCCATATAAGAGGAACAAAAGAAGTTAGAAATAAACTTATCTTTTTCATATAAATCAAAAGATGAACCATCACTAGCAAGTTTAATATTTTTTAATAATATAATCATTATCTTCATTCTCACCATAGAAAATAACTTCATTATTAAACTTTATTTGTCTTATATTTTTATCATCACCATTTGCTACTACTACTAATTCTGCCTTATTAGCAAATTTTTCCAAAAAGTAGCAATCGTATCAGCTAAGTCTTTATATATTTCTGTATGTTCTAATTCTACACAAGTAATAACAGCAGTCTTTGGATAATATGCTAAGAAATGTCTATTAAATTCATCTGATTCAATAACTAATAACTTATTTTTTAAATCAATATGTCCTTGACCATCACCAATAAAATAATTACAACCAATAGTAGTTTCAAATAAATGTTTAAGTAGTGAGGTCGTAGTTGTTTTACCATGAGTTCCACAAACTGATATGGTATCAAACTTTTTAGTTATTTCCCTACTACTTCATTATAAGGTTTAAAAGTAAGACCTAACTCTTTAATCCTTTTTAATCTCTCTATGATCATTGCTAAAAGCTTTAGAAGCAGTTACAATTGTATCTTTATCTATGGATGGGTTGAATCATAAAATATTTCTATTCCTCGTTCTCTTTTTAATCCTTTTCTGTAAATTTATAATCTTTTGGCATCATCATAACCTGAAACAGTATTTCCCATATCATAAAGCATTGAAGCAAGGGTCGCCATTCCTGTTCCTTTACCAATACAATAATATTTCATAACTAATCACTTCTTTCTATACATTATTATATACTATTAATAATTTTTTTTTAAACAAACTTTTACACACTTTTTTCTTTTATAGTATAGATATTTTGGTGAATTTAAATGAATGACTTATATAACTGCTTGTGAATTTATGTCCAAGAAAATGTCATATCAATAGAAATTTAACTAAAGGTATTTGTTCAATACTAGTAGTATTAAAAGTAGCAAGAAGTGCCCTTCACTATTTTGAAGAACCATCTATTTCTGGTAGTAATGGTAGTGGTACTATCTTCTTTAGTGGTTGTAATTTAAAGTGTTGTTACTGTCAAAATAAAGAAATATCTACTAATAACTTTGGTATTAATATTTCTATTAAAAAGATTAAGTGAATTAATGCTAGACTTACAATCAAAAAAAGCTAACAATATCAATCTAGTAACGCCTACTCACTTTGTACCAAGTATTATTGAAGCTATTAAATTAGCAAGAAGAAATGGTCTTACTATTCCTATTGTCTATAATACTAGTGGTTATGAAAGCATTGATACTATTAAATTATTAGATGGCTATGTAGATATTTATCTAACTGATTTTAAATATTTTGATAATAAGTTAGGAGAAGATTTATCAAAAGTTAAAAACTATTTTGAAGTAGCTTCAACCGCTCTTGACGAAATGTATAAACAAGTATCAAAAAATAAGTTTTCTAGTAATGGTTTAATGACAAAGGGTATCATCGTAAGATGTTTAGTCCTACCTACTAAAGGAAATGATACTAAAAAATAATTAATTATCTATACAAAAATACCAAAATAATATCTATCTTAGTATCATGAATCAATATACCCCAGTTACTACTAATACTAGTTTTCCCTTTCTAAATAGTAAAGTAAGTGAGGAAGAGTATGATGATATTATTAATTATGCCCTAGACTTAGGTGTAAAAATGCCTATATCCAAGAAGGCGATACTAGTGATGAATCTTTTATCCCACCTTTTGATCTTGAAGGGCTTTAATAGATTCTCTTTCGACTTTGGAATAAATACAACCACAATAATCTTGTCTATATAAATGGTATATATTAGATAGTTCTATACTTCTTTTATAGCCATTTTTCTTTTTAAAGTCGGCATACAAGTAATCAACTTTATATTTAGCACTTAACTCTTTTCCTATTTCATTTAACCATTTACTATTCTTATAAGGACTAATTGATAAGGTAGTAGTAAAATAATCAAAAGTTATTTTCTTTTTGCCACTAAAGCTGTCTTTTCAAGTCTTAATTTATAACACTTATAACAACGAATATCCCCTTCTTTTTTATTCTCTCTAATCCTAAAGCCATAGAAATAAATTTTTCTTTATCATAATCACAATCCATTATTTTTATATCATAACCTACATCTTTAATTAATCTTTTTAACTCTTCTTTTCTTTTAAGATATTCGGAATAATCAGTTATATTAGGATTATAAAATAAAATAGTAATTTTAAAATATTTACTTATTCTTTCTAAGACAGCAGATGAACATGGAGCACAACAAGAATGTAATAATAATGTCTTCTTATTATTTAAATCAAGACTATTAAGAATCTTTTCACATTCTAAATTATAATTAACCTTTATTTCTCCAACCATTCTCTAAATTTCCCTTCTTTAGTATAAACTTTTTTTGATAAGTATCTTTGATATCAACCATATATGGCATATTTTCCTTATATGACTCTATAACCATATCCATATTATTTTCAATGGTATTAATTGTCCCTGCATAATCTTCTAATAGTTTTATTTGTTTATCAATTGATAGTGGTTTTATTTTATCATAGTTTTTCTTTTCATCATAACAGAAAGAATAATTATAAAGTAGTAAATGTTCACTTGATTGATTATCTTCTAAAAAGTAAAAAGCTAATCCTTTATCACCATAATAGAAGAAAAAGATTTTCACCAGAATTACCACCTTCAACAAATAAATCACTATTATCAATAGAAACATAATTTATAACATGATCACAACTTAACTCTTTATGATGATATTCACTAAGAAAATGTCTTATTCTAGTAAGCTCAGGATCGTTTTTTCTAACATCCACGCTTACTATATCACTTTAATACCGAAATTAGTTAAACAAGCCTTTAATAAAGAAGCCGTATGCCTACAACAGCCACCATCTCCCAAAATAGGAACAAAGGGATAAATATTTGTCTTCTCATAAAAATCCATTCCCTTCCAAATTTCTTTTTATAGAATTATTATATGGATACCTACCACTTATAGAAAAATAACCCACACTCATAAGAAAGTGGACAAGTGATAATTTTTCTATTTCCTTATCAAAAATTAAAATCAGCAGATAAATTAATTGCATTATCAAAAATCCCATTTAAGTTTTTTTAACATACTTTTATATTCTTCATCGTCAAAATAATTATTAATATGTTTTTCATATTCATAAGGAGTTAATAAGTCTTTTATAAGCATAATTATAGTCCTCTCTCTTTAACTAGTATTTTTTTATAACTATTATCTATCTCTTCCATATATGGTCTATTATTAGTGTAAAATTTTTCTAACAAATCTATATTAGCTCTAGCCGCTAGTAATAGATTGCTACGATTTCTTACAATATCTTCTTGTTCTAAAATACTAAGTGGTGTAATACTATTAAAATTCCTTTTACCTTCAAAGAAGGGTGAATAATTATATATAAGATAGCTACTATTTAAACTTTTTTTTTGAAAAAAAATCCAGTCAATTTGTTTTCCTCAATACTATATAAATATATTGGTTTATTAACATCTACATCAAAAAGCCATATATCTATCATTAATCTTTACTATATTAACAGCATGGTTGCAGTCTAAAGGTTGTAAGACCATATCACTTACTGCAATTAGTTCTTTAGAATTTATTTCTTCATCAGTAATAAGAGCAGCAGACACTTCATTTTCAATATTAAACCTATCAAGTATTAGTTTAGCAAGTGAAGTAGTATGTCTACAGCAACCTTCACCAGTAAAAGGGACTACCCAAGTTCAAATATAATATCATCATACAAATCTCTATATAGTATATCTTCATTAACTACAAATTTCCTATCTTTTGTCAAATAGCCATCACTAATAAGAAGTTCCATTAAAGTAAACTTATCTATTTCTTCCTTAAAGCCAAATTGTTCTGCTAATATAACTATATTATCTAAGATAATATCTAAGTTTTTTTTCATATTTTCATATTCCATTGTTCCACCCCCAAAAAACAGTATTATTTTACAACTTTTTCTAATATTTAGCAAGGAATAAATAATTGTCTTTAAGCATAAAAAATAGTGGTGATTACATGTCTAATATAGCATTTGCTTTTACTTTATCAACTCTAGCAGGTCTTTCTACTCTTCTAGGTTTTTTACCCCTTCTTTTTAATTTAAAAGATGAAAATAGTATAATTCTTAAGTCTTTAGCCTTTGCTAGTGGAGTTATGTTAACCGTATCTATTATTGATTTAATACCCGAAAGTTATAATTTACTAGCCTCTATTTTTAAAGGTTTTCCTGCTCTTTTTATTATTATTAATTTTTTTTAGTTATTGGAATAATATTTTCTATCTTAATAGATAAATTCTTACCAAATAATAACAACAAGCTATTTCATCTAGGAATAGTATCTATGCTTGCTATTGTTCTTCACAATATTCCTGAAGGTATTGTTACTTTCCTATCTGCTTCTACTAATCAAAAGTTAGGTCTTTCCCTAGCTCTTGCCATTAGTTTTCATAATATTCCCGAAGGAATTAGTATTGCTATACCTATTTATTTTAGTACTAAGAACAAGAAAAAAGCTTTTTAATTATTAAAAGAATCTATCTCTTATCAAAAGAAAAAAGAAGACACGTCTATTCTTCTTTATAGGTGTCCTCTTTATGTTAATATCTATCATTTTAACTAGATAACAGTTACATGGTCTGTTCCACAGCCAGAAAACATTCCAGTTCAGTTGATGTCCCAGAGTTTATTACCCATTTATTAGAAACAGTTATTTGGGTTAATTTGTTACACCTAAAAAACATCCAACGCATATCTGTTACTTTTGAAATATCAAAGCTTCTTAAGTCTAAACTTGTTAATCTGCTACATGATTTAAACATACCATATTACTCATATTTGTCACTTTTGATGTATCAAGCCCACTTACATCTAGTTCTGTTAATGAACTGGCAACATTATCAAACATACTACTCATATTTGTTACTTCTGATGTATCAAAGTTACTTACATCTATACTTGTTAAACTGTTACAATTCTCAAACATACTACTCATATTTGTTACATTTGAAGTATCAATGTTTGTTAAATCTAAATCTGTTAAATAGTTACAGTAAGAAAACATATTACTCATATCTGTTACTTTTGATGTATTAAAATTACTTACATCTAGACTTGTTAAATCCGTTACATTCCGAAAACATATTACTCATATTTGTTACATTTGACGTATCAAAATTACTTAAATCTAAACTTGTTAAACTGCTACATCTAAAACATAACATATCTTTCATGTTTGTTAAAGTTTTACATCTAGATGTAAACTCTAATGCTGAAACATAGCACTCTATTGTTACCCTATTAACAAAATCTAGACTGAAAAAAAAAACCCAAAAAATGTAACCTACCATATTTTCATTTGCAATAATTCCACCTTTTTTGCAAATCCTATTGTTAACTTATAAGCATAATTAGTGGTTTCCAGATAAAATAGCATATATTGTTTTTCATATATCTTTAATATATCATCATTTGAATATATTTTTCCATTAGTTGTTAACTGGCATGTACTATTACTAGTTCCATCATCTTCTACATATGCCATTACAGAGCCATCCCCTTGCTTCTGATACATCCCAACTTTCTGTAGCTGTTGTTGGGACTATGTTATCATTCTTGAGTAGTAATAGTAGTTATTTTTTGACCTGTAAGTATCAGCATGAAAGTCTGTATCTGGATTGTTACTATCATCCCAAATCAGCTTGCGTCATATAAGCTTTCATCTTACTACCTGTTGGTGCTTCTTTTACTTTTCCATATGCATTTATCTTAATACTAAATGATAAACCTCCCCCATCTCCTTGTGGATTATAGTCTTCATCTACATACATTCTAAGACGATAGTTTGTTGTCTCACTTGCACTCATTGTTCCTGTTGCTAAACTCATTACTCCTGATGGTCTTCCCGTCTTTGTATTTGCTGATGTACTAGCTCTATATACTTTAGGTGCCATCACTTCTGTTTCTTCATTATCACCAGTTAATTTAGTTAAATAAAATTTGATATTTTTACCAGTCATCTTTTTAGCTGATGATGGTGTTACATCTTCTGCTGCTATTTCCCAGTTGATATTAGCATTTCCTTTAATACTACTTTTAATAGTAAAGTCAAAGTATTCTCCAGCTGTTAATCTTAACTTTTCCAGTAGCATCAGTAGTTGGTAAGGCTCCTGTCATACTGATAGTATTAGTAGATTCTTCATACTACATCGTTATAGCTCCTGTTGTTATAGTATTAGGTTTATTACCTAGTCCTGTAAACTTAAAAGCTGCATAACTGATTCCTACTATCATTAGAACTAGTATTAACACAAGTCCGATTGATAATAGTAATTGCTTTTTGTTGTTCATTTTTTCTTTCACTCCTTCTATTTTATTTATACTAAAAAACAAGATAAGACTGTTCCTATCCTGTTATTAATGCATGATAAAAAGAAGTATTAATCTGTATAAATTGTCATCCTGTTAACTAGCCGTAAACTTGACATCATTGTTGACATATACACAGTTAATCACCTCTTCCTTATCTTTAATTAAATGATAACAAATATTTGCTAGTTATTCAACCATTTTCGTTTGTAAAATAGAAAAATCTATAGTACAATAAGATTGTGAGGATTCTATGAAAAGGATGATTATCGCTTTAATAAAATTATATCAAAAAACGCCTGGATATTATCATGCTAGCTGCCACTTTTATCCAACTTGTTCTAATTATATGATAGATGCTCTTAATGAGTATGGAACAGTCAAAGGACTATATCTAGGAATAAAAAGAATCTTTAGATGTCACCCTGGAGCTAGCTTTGGATATGATCCAGTAATAAAGAAGAAAGAAGGAGTAATTAATGAAAAAAAATAGACGTTTATTTTTACAAATAATAATATGCTTAGGATTAGTCCTAACCACTTGTGCATGTAGAAGGGATAATATGGAAGATATATCAATCATTACTACAAACTATCCTAATGAATATATAATATCAAGCTTATATGGAAAACATGCTACTATCTCATCGGTCTATCCAGATGGAGTTAATACTAAGACCTATAAAATAACTAATAAAAGAAAAGAAAGATTTAGCTAGTCAAGATTTACTTATCTATACTGGTCTAATAGAGAGAGAAAGAAACTTAGCTGTTAAACTGCTTGATTATAATAGTGATTTAAAGATAATTGATAGTTCTTATGTCTTAGAAGATAATAATGATACGGAAGAGTTATGGAATGATCCCTCATTTATGTTAATGATGTGTCAAAATGTAAGAATTAGTTTAAAAGAATATGTAGAAAATAATGTAAGGACTTAAGTGAAATTGATACTTTAATTAAACAAGGAAAAATTACTAAGATATTTACTTATGAAGAAGACAAAACAACAGCAAATGTTCAAAATATTATTAATAAGTATCCTAACACTATTTCCTTTGTATCATTTAAACACATGAATTTATTAACAGAGGAAGCTAGAAAAAACAAAAGTGATTATGTAACTTTAATGAATCAAAACTTGGATACTTTAAAAGAAGAGTTATATCACGGTACTAATGATTAAGAAAAAAACTACTAAGAGTCAAATCCTAGTAGTTTTCTTTTTTTATCTTTATTTGCTATTTCATCATTTAATAGTTTGATGAACTCATCCAAACTAACAGTAGTAGTTTCCTTTTCACCATGTAAACGATAACTAACTGTTCTATCTAATTTTTCATTATCTCCTAATATTAGAGTATAATTAATCTTTTCTTGTTTGAGCTTCTCTTAAACGATAACCTAAGTTTTTCATTACGACTCATCTAATTCTGCTTTAATTCCTTCAGCAAGTTCTTTGATAAACATTCTTAGCATATTCTAAATGATGTTCACTAGATACTGGAATAACTTCTACCCCAACTGATAGTGCTAACCATAGTGGTAAATTACCTTTAGTCTCCTCTAATAAGAAGAAAGCTATAAATCTATCAAGAGAACCTAATATAGCTCTATGGATAACAACTGGAGTTTCTTTTTCTCCTTTTCATTTATATAAGTTAAATTAAATCTTCTTGGTAGTAAGAAATCTAATTGAATAGTTGAAGTGCTACTTCATTACCTACAGCTGGTTTAATTAAAATATCAAGCTTAGGTCCATAGAAAGCTGCTTCACCTTCTGCTTCGATAAAATCAACTTTTTAAATCTGTTAATACTTTTCTTAATAGCTGTTTCAGCACTATTCCACATTTCATCATCATCAAAATATTTTTCTTTATCATTTTTATCTCTTAGTGATAATCTAAACTTATGTTTAGTTATATCAATATGGAAGTCTTTATAAACTTCAAAATTAAGTTTAATACGCCTTTAAATTCCTCTTCTATTTGTTCTTTAGTGTACAGAATATATGTGAATCATTTTGAGTAAATGATCTTGCTCTTTCAATACCTTTTAACTGCTCCTGCTGCTTCATATCTAAAGTCATTAGCAGATTCTGCTATTCTTATTGGTAATTCACGATATGAATGAAGTCTATTACCATAGATAACCATATGATGAGGACAGTTCATTGGTCGAAGAACATATGCTTCTTCATCTAACTCCATTTGTGGGAACATATCATCTTTATAATGATCCCAGTGTCCTGACGTCTTATATAGCTCTACACTACCAAGGTCTGGAGTATGGACATGCTTATAACCATGTTCTACTTCTTTTTCAGTTATATAGTTTTGAATTGTTCTCCATAAAGTATAACCATTTGGTAACCATAGAGGTAGTCCTCTACCTACTAAGTCTGATAACATAAATATTCCTAAGTCTTTACCTAATTTTCTATGATCTCGCTCTTTAGCTTCTTCTAGTTCCTTTAAGTGAGACTCTAAATCTTCTTCATTCTGGTAGCATACACCATAGATTCTTTGTAGCATTTTATTCTTAGAGTCACCTTTGTAATAGGCTCCACTACATTTTAATAGTTTAAAGTTTCTTAATTCTTTAGTACTTTCAACATGTGGTCCACGACAAAGGTCTGTAAATTCCTCCTTGGGTATAGCAAGTAATTACTTCACCATCTGGAAACTCATTAATAAGATCAATTTTATAAGGATCATCTTTAAACATTTCTAATGCTTCTTCTTTTGTTAATTCATGTCGTTACAATTCTTTTATTTCCTTTAGCAATCTTTTTTCATTTCTTTTTCAATTTTAGGTAAGTCTTCATCAGTTAAAGTCTTATCTCCTAAATCAATATCATAGTAAAAGCCTTCTTCAATAACTGGTCCTACCCAAAACTTAGCCTTTGGATATAAACTCTTTACAGCTTCTGCTAATAAATGAGCACAACTATGATTAAGTGGCATTAATATTTTATCTTCCTTTATATTTTTCATTTTATCTTTCTCCTATCTTTTTTAACTAATATTTTTTTCTTTTTCTACTAAATCAAATACTATTTGATCTCTTACTGTTTTCTTATTCTTTAATTTCAACAGCTACTCTATCACCAACATGATAAAGTTTATCTATTTTCTTATCATATAGTGTTCCATTAATTGTATTAATTTGATATCTACTACTTCTATTAATAATACCTGGTATTAAATTATCTGTTTTCAAATAAGCCATATCTTCTCTTAAAAGTTTAAGTTAGCAGGAAGTACTACTCCACTAAACTCTTTACTATATTTCTTTAGTAAATAGAAATTAACCTCATTTTCCACTTGTTCTGCTTCTTCTTGCTTCATTGATAGCTGTTCTGTTATTACAGATAAATTCTTTTAATTCCAGTTAAACTTTGATCATTTCCATTATACCTTAAAACCTCGTTTAGGAAAAGATGATTTAATAAGTCACTACCTCTTCTAATTGGTGAAGTAAAAGTAGCATATCTTGGCATTACTAGTCCATAATGGCCTATATTTTGATCACTATAGTAAGCTCTTTGAAAATTCTTAATAAATATTTCTGAAAGCATTTTAATTTCTTCTTCGCTTTTTACCTTTAGTAACTGTTAAGAAAAATTGTTGCATCTTAACAGGATCATCTAAGTTAGAATATGCTTTATTCTTTTATCAACTTTATTAAGATCTCGTTCTAAATTCTTTCTTTTAGCAAAACTTGGTCCTTCATGATTTCTATAAACAAAAGGTATACCTAAATAATAGGCAAAGTCTGCTACTGTTTGATTTGCTAATAACATGAAATTTTCAATCATCATAGAAGCAGGTCCTTTGAATCGTTCATTTATAGATAATGGATTACCTAAGTCATCTATATCAAAGTTAATATCTACATCTTCTAGTCCTAACATTCCTTTTTCTAATCTTTTATTTTGTAAAAGGTTAGCTAAGCAATACATATTAGTTAATGTTTCATAATGTGGTAGATAAGCAAATGGTTTATCTTTTCCCAATAATAAGTTATCTACCTTCTCATAACTCATTTTTAAATTACTTCTAATAATACTTGGAAATATTTCAAAATCTTTAGTATTACCCATACTATCTAAAACAACTTTTAAAGTTAAAGCATATTTGTCTTCATTAGGATTTAAGGAACAAGCATTATTTGATAAGATGGTTGGTAACATTGGTGATACCGTATTCGCTGGATAAATAGAAGTTGTTTTGGTAAGAGCTTCTTCAAATAATTGCATTTCTGGTCTAACATAGAATGATACATCAGCAATAGAGACATACAATATGAAGTTAAACTTTTTTTCTTTTCTTTTTAGAATGAAATAGCATCATCTAAATCTTTAGCATGATATGAATCAATAGTAAATGTTTCTAGATTCCGTAAATCTCTTCTTTGAAGTTATCAGTTTTAAGCTACTTTTTCTGCTTCATTAAGAGCCTTTGTTGAAAAAAAAGTATTAAATCCATGTTCTAACAAAGATGAAACTATTACTTTTTCCATTTTTGTTTTAGCATTAATTTCTTTTTTCTATATTTATTGTATATTTATCATCAACTTTACTTAAACTTGCTAATACTCTTTGTACCTATTAAATCACCATCTTTTGGTTTTTCTTCTATTTCAAAGTATTCAGTACCAACTGGCACCAACATTTTACACCATTTTTTAAACTACATTCAAATACATGTTTATCATGTTTTCTTTTAATAATATCTTTTAACTTCTATTTCTTTAGTATTACTTATTTACTAAGATAGTAACAGTATCAAAAGGATAAGCACTAGCTGTTTTAGAAGGTGTTACATAGTATTTATGATTATCTTTTCTTAAGAACAGTTTGTTGCTATCATAATCTCTTTCTAAGGTTCCTTTTATCAAGGATATACCATTATGTTCTTCTTCATTTACTTGTTTAACAACTCTTACAATATTTCCTTCATGATACTTATTATGTTTAGAGTTTTCCATCTTTCTATTTTGAACAAAAAAACCGTATCCCCAGTTTTTACTTTTTCTATAAATTTATCAGAAAGATGTATTCTTATACCATTTCCTAAATCTACATAGAGTCTTCCTTTATTAGATTGTTTTACTACTCCATGTTTTAAATAGAAATCTTCTGCTACTGGTAAATATTTATTATCCTCGGTAAGAATTAACTTTCCTTCTTTTTCTAGTTCATATAATGTTTTAGAAAGAATCTTTTTTTTCTTCTTCCGTTAATTTTAATATTTTGGTTAATTCATTTACTCCAACAGTCTGTTTATTTTTTTTTTAAGTATTCTCTTAATTTCTCTTCCAGCATATTTTTTCTTCCCCTAAACAAAAAACTCCTATGAATTAATCATAGGAGTGTAAAAAACACGGTACCATCCACTGTTTTACTTTAATTTAGAATAACGGTCAACCCGGAATTACTTTTCATAATTCTACTTATAAAGGTAGTAACAAAGTATTTCTTCTTCATTTACACCAACCATGAAGTCTCTAGCTAAGTTTAATACTTTATCGTGTCCTTCACTCAAACATATTAAAATTAGTAGGCATAAAGAGGGAAAAAATTGATCGGAGTACTATTTTTCCCTCTTTACACCTACTATTAAGTAAGTGCGAGGAGCTTACAACTTGATATAAAATTTATGGATATCACATCGTTTTAAGATAAACACAAGTTTATACTCTATCGTTGTAATAACTCCTCAAATCAATAGTATCATATTTTGTCGAACTTTGTCAAACTATTTTTTTATTTTTTTAGTGAGCATACTGAATAGTCTTTTCTACTACTGCTTTTATGTCTCTTTCATTGAACGGTTTTCTAATAATATCAACTATTGGATACTCAAAAGCTTTAGCTACTAAGTTGTTATCTCCTACTCCATTATTGATACAGGAATAGAATCAAATAGATTGTTCGTTTTGAAGTATTCTAAAACTTGGAAGCCATTAACATTTGGCATATTAAGATCTAGTAACATTCCAACTATTTTTTGTCCATTTGTATTATTTATCATCTTTAAAGCTTCTTTTCCATCTCCTGCCATTAAAACTTCAAACTGTTGATCAAATATTTTTTTAAAACAAAGTTTTTAATAACAGCTGAATCATCTACTACTATTAAAGCTCTATCTTTTTTAGGGGGTTACAATAGTAGTTTGTACTCCTGCATCTTCTAAGCCTAAATATTGTTTGACTAAGTGAACAATTCTATCTAATTCTAATATCAATTCATTGAAATGTTCTGTTACAAAGTAAAGATTATTCTCTTTACTAGCCATCTCGTGTTGAAAAGCATAATTTGCTAACGTGCATCAAAGCCAAAATATTTAGCATCACTTTTCAAGCCATGAACATAGATTGAGTAATTAGCCATATCGCCACTTTCTTTATAAGCCTTAATTTTATTTTCTTTTTTCATTAATATCTGCTAAAAAAAAGTCACTTAGGGTACTATCATAAGTTGTCATATCTCCAAATAATTCTAAGCTTTTTTTTACATTTACTCCATTACTAGTTAGTAGTGTTACATCTCTCATTTCTTATCCTCCCTTAAATATTTATCTAAAATAACTTCTAACTCTTTTTTTTTTATTGGTTTAGCTAAATAATCATCAAAACCAACACTTAAATATTTTTCTCTCATTCCAGAAATAGCATTAGCAGTTAGTGCCACTGTCTTAGTATGAAAGTCTTTATTCTTCTTTAATTCTTTTAAAGTTTCACACCCACTCATCTTAGGCATCATATCATCCATTAGGATTAGATTATAAGGTACTCCCATATTAATTCTATCTATAGCATCAAATCCACTTGCTACTTCATCTACAAATAAATTATACTCTCTTAATAGTCTTTCTGCGACTTTTAGATTAAGTTTATTATCATCAACTACTAAAACTCTTTTTCCCTTTATAGTTACCTTTTACTACTGTTTTTTCTTTAATTTCTTCTTTTTCTTTAGTAGCAACTATCTTTTGATCAAGTGATACAGTAAACTTACTACCTTTTCCATAGATACTTTGAACAACCATCTCCCCATGCATTAGCTCTACTAATTTTTTAGTAATAGCAAGACCAAGTCCTGTCCCTTCGATAGTTATATTTCGCTCTTCATCAAGACGTTCAAATTTAGTAAATAATTTATCGATTTTATCTTTTTCTAATTCCTATACCACTATCTTCAACAGAAATAATTAATCTACATAAATCTTTATTTATATTAACACATTCTACCGTAAAATTAATATAACCTTCATTAGTATACTTAACAGCATTAGTTAATAAATTTAAAACTATTTGTTTTACTCTTGCATAATCTCCATACAAAGTAGCTGGTATATCACTACTAAAACTTGTTTTAAATTCTATTTTTTTCTCAAACCAAGTCTTCCTCTAGTTAATACTACTAATTCATCAAATACTTTCTTCGGTGAATATGTTGTATTAATAATTTCTAATTTATCAGCTTCTATCTTAGAAATATCTAATATACCATTTACTATTTCTAATAAACTATCACTAGCCATTACTATATCTTTTTAATATCTTCCTTAGCCTCTACTGGTATTCTCTCATCACTTTGTAAAGCTTCTGAAAATCCCACTATAGCATTAAGTGGAGTTCTTATCTCATGAGACATATTTGATAAGAATTCTGTCTTAGCATTACTAGCTTTAATAGCTGACTCTTTAGCTATATTAATCTCTTCTATTAGTTTAACATCAGGGTTTTCAATTGTAAAATACATTATCATATTAATATAAACAATTATAGCTGGTATTACTATTAATGTTGGATTATAAACTCTAAGTAGCATAGCTATTATTATAAAGATAAGAAAAAAGAAAAGAAATGGCAGATTTTTTTTTTCTTAATTTTCTTATAATTCTTTATTAAAATAATTATATTTACTATTACATAGAAAGAGGATATTAGAAAAACAAAGGCTGGTCCAATACCTGTAACTCCCATCACTTCTTTAGTAGAAATTATATTAATTGGTAGCATAAATTCGATAAGAATAGCAATTATATCTAATGTTAAGAATATCTTTTTCGCTTTATTATATTTTTTCTTCATCTAGATAAGTAACATAAATTGTATATAGACTAAGTAATGTTGGCCACATTATATAATGAATAAAGTCTATTTTATTTAATCCTTTTTACTAAATACATATTAACATCATCTAGAAAATAATAAGTTATTATAAGCTCTGCTAATACTAAAAACTATATCAAAGAAACTACTAATTAGCATAAAACCATATAGTTTAGTTTCTTTACTATCTATTCTACTTTTAGAAAAGAATAGTATCATTAATAGCACTATACAAAATAAGCCACTAATCGTAAAGTACATACTGCTCAAAAACTCTACCACCTACCTTAACAATAAGAGTATATCACAAAATAGTTTAGTGAACAATCAAAAAAGTAACTAATCATAGGGTTAGTTACTTAGTTTTAATATTTTTTTCTTAGGAGTAATACCTGGTACTAGTTTATTATTTTCATCTAAACAATATTCATTTTCTATTTTACCCCCATCATTACTTCTTAAGAATTTTTCTTCTTTTAAAGAGTCATATGTGAAGCCAAAGGCTTTATATTTCTTTTTGATAAGTATGATTTAGATAAATATCTTGATCAATATCAGATAAAGAAGTTCTATTAACTCCATTATCTTGCCAAATTTCTCTTCTGATTTTCTCCATTTCTGTTTGAATTTCTAGCGTTTTAATGATTATATCATCACTACTGTTTATTGATAATGGTTTACCAAATCTAACTATTATTTTTTATATAGATCAAGTTCTTTATCGCAAAGTCTTGGTTCTTCTATATACTCTAAGATAGTTGGAACAACAGGAACACTAGTTATAGCTGAAATCATTGTTCCTCCTTTTTTAATATCATGCATTAATTTAAAAGGATGTAAGTTCCAAGTTGCTTCTCCAAATATTACTAAGTTTTTACCCTTTAACACTTTAGCTGAAGCTAGTAAAATACTATTATTAGCTGACTTTTTTACTATTTCTATCTAGAAAGGTAGCATCCGCTAGTTTAAAGGTAGCAATAGAGAAAGGATTTAAGCAGTCAGTCGCAACCATTACAGTTGTCTTTCTCTTTAGTCTTTCCATTATATTATACATTGAAAATATATCATGAGCAGTTGAATGATTACAAAGGAATATTGCTTGATTCATATCAAGGTTTTTCTACTCCTTCTAATTCTAATTTTTCATTATAAAAATCTTTCATATATAAGTTAGTAACTACTTTTTGTCCAAAAGAGTAATTATTAATATCGGGTACTACATTATCAATACAGTATCTTTTTAAATCTTTATAATATTCTTTTTTGTTGCTAAAGTCATTTTTTCTATATTATAAGGTAGTATTATCTTGTTATTCATTTATTTGCCCTTCTAATTCATCTGCTAAGTATGATCTTACTTTTTCCATCTTCTGTTTTAACTTGATAAAGATTACCAATCTTTAAGACAATAATTCCTTTTTTTTTGTCTTTGGTATATATACATTATTACCTATTTCTAAGTTATTTGCATCATTATCTTGTGTTGTATTTTTTAACAATATATCCCATAATACCTCCCGAAGCTAATATATCATAAATCTATTTTTAATTAAAGTAAAAGCACAAACTAGTTGCACTTTATCTATCTAATATTGAATACCCCATACTACTAAGTGTTTAGCGTCTTTTCCACATACAACGCATTTATCATCTATTTTCTTTTTCATCTTCTAAGATACAACGAGACTTAGTTCCTTTGATTTCTTTCATTTTTAACTCACATGCTTCATCACCACACCACATAGCTTTAATAAAACCAGGTTGAGTATCCATTATCTTTCTAACATCATCTAGATTATGAGCTTCAAAGGTTAGTTTTTCTCTTCGCTCTAAGGCTCTTTGATACATATCTTTTTGAATAGTATCTAATAAATCACTAACAGTAGAGGCTATATCACTATCTGCTTCACAAGTGATTTTTTCTCTAGTATCTCTTCTTGCTAGAACTATCTTATTAGTGTTTTAGATCACGTTCACCTACTTCAATGCGAACTGGTATTCCATTAACCTCCGCTTCTGCAAATTTAAAGCCTGGACTTTTTTTAGAATCATCTACCATATAGCTTATCTCTTTAGTTTTTAAAGCATCTACTATTTCATCTATTTTAGTATTAACTTTATCACTATCACCTATTTTAATAATTGCTACTTTAACTGGTGCTATTTTTTAGGTGGTAATACTAAACCAAAGTCATCACTATGAACCATAATTAAAGCTCCAATCATTCTAGTAGTAACACCCCAAGATGTTTGATAACAATAGCTATCTTGATTATTTCTATCCTTGAATGTAATGTCATATGCTCTAGCAAACTTATCTCCAAAATAATGACTTGTTCCAGATTGAAGTGCTACTCCATTATACATTAAAGCTTCTACTGTTAATGTATATTCAGCTCCTGCAAATTTTTCTTTTTCTGTTTTCTTTCCCGTAATAACAGGGATAGCTAGATATTCTTTAAATAACTTTTCATAAATACCAAGCATTCTCCTTGTTTCCTCTTCAGCCTCTTCACTGGTTTCATGTAAAGTATGTCCTTCTTGCCATAATATCTCACGGCTTCTTAAAAATGGTCTTGTCTCCTTCTCCCAACGAAAACACTACACCACTGATTATATTTAAGAGGAAGATCACGATAACTTTTAACTACATCATGATAGTAATCACTAAATAGAGTTTCACTTGTAGGTCTAACGCATAAAGGTTCCTCTAACTCCTTTTGCCCACCCTTAGTGACCCAAGCTACTTCAGGAGCAAAACCCTTCTACTAATTCTCCTTCTTTTTCTAATAAAGACTTTAGGTATTAATAAAGGCATATAAACATTTCTATGACCTGTCTCTTTAAACATTCTATCTAAGTTTTTTTTTGAATTTCTTCCCATAAAGCATAACCATTAGGTTCAAAAATGATACATCCTTTAACACTTGAATAAGTAGCAAGATGAGCAGCTTTTACAACATCAGTATACCACTTAGCAAAATCTTTATCTCTTTCTGTTATTTTTTCGTTTTTCATATTTTTTTCCTTTCTAATGAATATAGAATATTCCCATATAAATTAAGAATGCTAAATAAAGAATAGAAACTATTACTCCATTTACCTTTTCAAAAGTAGCACTTTTATAGTCAACTCCTGTTGCCATCATCATTAATACTCCCCCGATTAATCCGCCAATATGAGCAGCATTATCAATTCCTGGTACTAAAAATCCTAAAGCTAAGTTTAAAACTATCAACGGTACTATCTGACTCTTAATAACAGTTCCTAAGTAAACTCTGTAGTGATAGCCAAAGTATAACATAGCCCCAAGTAAACCAAAAGATTGCTCCACTAGCTCCCACACTTACGGTTGTATTGTGGAAAGTTATGGACATCAAGGAAGCAGTTAAACCACTAAATAAGTAGATGAGTAAGTATTTCCATTTACCAAGAAAACTCTCAAGTTGAATACCAATTATCCACAAAGCGTACATATTAAATATTAAGTGAGCAATATTAGCATGAATAAAGGTTCCTGTTATTAATCTATAATATTCACCTTGTCTAATATATGGTCCAAAGACAGCTAGTTCTCTAAAAGATATTATCTGTCTGTCCAAGTAAAGCTGGCACCACAAATAATAGTACATTTATAAGAACTAAAAGATAAGTTATAATCGGTTTCTTCGGTCTAAATACTTTATCCATCTGCTTTTTTGATCTTTATGATTATGTTCATTAATCTCATCTGTTATCTTAATAAACAAATCTGCTCCTTTTTTTCTTTATTTTTAGAAATATTTTTATATATGTCAGGATAAGTCTCTAGTAACAACTTATCTTTTTTAACATCTTTTTCATCAGTTACACAAGTAGCTACTCCATTCTTTGGTAGTTCTTTACTAAGATCAACACTACTTCCTAGATTTAGAAAAATACTTAGTGTATTTAACTTGAAAGAAAATGTTTTCGCTTTTATCTTCTTTTACAATTCGATTAGTCTTAAAAACATCAAATTTATATTGTTCATCATTATGAATATGATGCAAAACGATTCTTACTATTTCACAGTCTTCATCTAAGTTTTCTAACCAAATTTCATCTTCTACTCCATTTAGAATTATGGGGGTATAATTTCTTTCAGTTATAAAATAATGAAGTAGTTTCATTGCTATCATATTAGTATCATTTATTTCAAATATATTTTTCCATCTTTTTCACATCCTTCTTCATCAAAGTATTATACACGAATTTTTCTTAATTCTCAACACTATCAAGTTCATCTAAATAAGCTTTAAACTCTAAAGGTACATCTTTTAGTAAACTCTAAATGTTCTTTAGTTATTGGTTCTATTAATTCTATCTTATAACTATGAAGCATTTGACCAAAGCTAGTTGTCTTTTTACTATTCCCATAGACTGGATCATTTACTACCGGATGATTAATATAAGCTAAATGTACTCTTATTTGATGAGTTCTTCCCGTATCAAGCTGACACTCTATCAAGGTTTTATTTTGATATCTTTTAATAACACTAAAAGTGCGTAACCGCTTCTTTTTCCTCCACTTACTACTTTCATCTTAAGTCTATCTTTAGGATCTCTTCCAATAGGAGCATCTATTGTTCCTCTATTCTCTTTTTAATAACACCTTCAACCAAGGCAAGATAAGTTCTTTTTATCTTCTTTTTTCTTTAACATTAAACTTAAAGCTTCTTTAGTTTCTTCATTTTTTGCTACTAGCATTAACCCACTAGTATCTTTATCTAAACGATGAACAATACCTGGTCTTAATAAATCATCAGTTAAAGGATAATCTACTAATAAAGCATTTACTAAAGTATCATTTAAATGCCCTGGAGCTGGATGAACAACTAAACCACTTTGTTTATTAATAATTAGTAAGTTTTCATCTTCAAATACAATATCAATTGGTATTTCCTTTTTCTCTAATTTATTATCTACTTTTTCTTTAAAGATATCAATTATATCTCCTATACTCACTTGATAGTTACAACTAGTCTTTTTTATTATTAACTAGTACTTTACCCATCTTTTATTTTTTCTTTGAATCTTACTTCTAGACTCATCTAACATTTTACTTAAAACAACATCTATTCTTCCTTGTTCATCTTTTATTTCTAATTTCATCTTTATCATCCTTCCATAATCCATAGATAAGTATCAATACTCCAATTACAATTAACATATCAGCAAAGTTAAAGATTGGAAAGTAATAATTAAATATTATAACACTAATATAATCAATTACATAGGAAAGTACTAATCTATCATAAAATTTCCTAAAATTCCCCTAGTATTAGTATATAAAGAAAGATTAATGATTGGCCTATTCTTTCTTGTTATTAATTCTTTATAGAGAAAAAAATGCTATTAAAGGAAATAATTATTAGAAGAGTGGGGTTTTCCCTTCCATTAGTGAAAAGGCTGCTCCTATATTTTTAACATAAGTTAGACTAAGCATATTTGGTATTAAAGTAACAGTAGTTTTTAAATAACTAACTACTAATATTTTAAATACTCTATCTATTAAAAATAAACTAATAATTGCTAATGTATATTTAACTTTATCTTTCATTAATTATCACCTAACTCTTCTACCCCATTTACAATAATTTGTATTTGATTATATCTTTTCTCTACTCTTCCTACTATCTTATATAAATTACCTTTCTTAATGTTTATATTATTCCAAATCTTTGGAAAGAAAGTATAATCAACACTTCCCGTTTCATCACTACAACTAACAAAAAGCCATTTTATCACCTTTCTTAGTAGTTATTTCTTTAATATTTTCTACTAATACTATAGTAGTTACTAATTTATCAAAGTATTTATCTAAGTTTTCCAAAGAAATAGCATTTGTATTAGTTTTATAAGAAGTAGCTGGATGATTACTTATATAGAAACCAAACAATTCTTTTTCTTGTTCTAATAATAAATAATCATCAAATTCATCTACGATTTCAATATCTGGTATCAAAACTAAACTAGGGTCTAAATCTTTAACTAATTCGCCATAATTATATAAAGAATCTAGATTAGTTATCAATGTCTTTTTATTATAATTAAAGTTTCTAAAACAATCGGCTAGTATCAAGGTTTCTAACTGTTTCTTAGTTATTCCTGCTACTACTAATGATCTAATAGCCATGAATATATCAGTAAACTCTTCACTTCTTGCTTTAATTATTGTCTTACAAACACTAACGCCTATTCCTTTAATAGTAGAAAAAGGAAAAAGTATCTTACTATCTACTACTCTAAACATTGAAGTACTAAGGTTTATGTCTGGTTTTACTACTTTTATTTTAACACTTCTAACCTCTCTTACATATTCATTTAGTTTGCTTTCTACTCCTATAACGTTACTTAGTAAGTTGGTATAAAAAGTATAGAGGATAATGAACTTTTAAATAAGCCATTTTATAGGCAATCATTGAGTAGGCTACTGCATGACTTCTATTAAAACCATAACCAGCAAATTTAAGTATCTGAGCAAATAACTCTTTAGAGATATTTTCATCTTTTCCAAGAGCCTTAGCTTTTCTTAAAAATCTTTCTTCTTCTTTTGCTAAAACATCTTTTTTCTTTTTACTTATTGCTCTTCTTAAGATGTCAGCTTCTCCCAAAAGAATAGTCCTGCATAATAACTAACTGTCTGCATTACTTGTTCTTGATAAATCATTATACCATAAGTTTTCTTTTAAGATAGGTTCTAGACTATTATCTAGATAAGTAACTTTTCTCTACCTTCTTTTCTTTTTTATATAAGTATCTATATTAGCAGCAGGTCCTGGTCTAAATAGTGCTATAGCAGCTACTATATCTTCAAAGTTATTAGGTTTCAATTCTCTTAAAAATTTTCGCATACCACTAGACTCAAACTGAAATATCCCCGTAGTAAAGGCTTTAGTAAAAAGCTGATAACATTTACTATCATCAAGGGGTATATCATAAAAGGGTATTTTAATATGAAGGTTTTCTTCTATATCTTTTAAGATATTCATAATCAAAGTAAGGTTTTTTATACCTAGAAAGTCCATCTTCAAAAGTCCTAGCTCTTCTAGATAATTCATAGAATAACTAGTTAAGTACATATCATCACTTTTAGTAAGGGGTAATACTTCATCTAGATTTTTTGACACATTACAATACCAGCAGCATGAGTACCAATTTGTCTTGGAAAGCCTTCTAGTCTACTAGCTATTAAATAAGTCTCTTTTAAATCTTTATCGTTATCTATTTCACTTTTAAATAATCTATCATGCTGATAGTAATAGTCTAGTCTCTCTTTACTGATTGGTGGTATAAAAGAATTTAATCTATCTATTTTATAATTTGGTATTTTTAATACTCTTGCTACATCTCTTAATACTTGTTTAGCTGACATGGTAGAAAAAGTTACTATTCCAGCTACTTTCTTATCACCATATTTTTCCCTTACATAATTAATTACATCTTCTCTATATATATCAGGTAAATCAGTATCAATATCAGGCATACTAACACGTTCTGGATTTAAAAATCTTTCAAAGAGTAAGTCATATTTCAAAGGATCTATTTCAGTAATTCCAAGAGAGTAAGCTACTAAGCTACCAGCAGCACTACCTCTACCCGGTCCTACTAAAATATTATTTTTCTTAGCATATAAAATAAAGTCATAAACTACTAGGAAATAGTTAGAAAACCCCATCTTTTTAATAATAGATAGCTCATATATTAATCTATCAGAATATTCTTTTAAAACATTACCTTTTAATCTTCTAGTAAGTCCTTTAATAGCTAATTCTCTTAGATAAGTATCAGCTTCCAAGTTATTAGGACAATCATAGATAGGGTAGTAGTAAGGAAGCTTTAGGAAAGGTAACATTACAGTCTCTAACTATTTCTAGACAAGTTCTATCATTTATAAATTCTTTATCCAATAAGTCATAACTAACTTCGTCATAAATACTTTTTACCATCTCTTATTAGGTATAAATATTTTAAGTAGTTAGCATCTTTTTTTTTTTTTTATATAAACACTCTTTAAAAATACTACTCTCTTGGTTATTTCTAATGCTTTATTCTTTTCTTGCTCATCTTTATAACCAAGATAAACTAACGGAGTAGTTATTAGTTCAAGTAGTTCTCTATTACTATAAGGAATAACAAAGATAAGTGATTCTTTGATAAGTATTTATATCAGTAAGTTCTACTTTACTAGTATTAGCTTTGGTTGATAGTTTAACAAGATTTAAGTAACCAGTATAGTCTTTAGCATAGCAAAGAATAACTTTATCTTCTATTACTAATTCAAGACCAATTACTGGTTTTATCCCTTTTGCTTACACTTCTTAATAAACTCCATAGTCCCATACATAGTATTATCACAAATAACTGCATAATTATTACCATTTCTGATATTTAAATCAATAATATCATCTACTGATAAAAGACTAGATAATAGGGAATAATAACTTTTTACATATAACATAATAAACTACCCCTTTCTAGATATTACTATATCACATTTTGCATTATTTATGGTAATGACTATTATTTTTTAGAAGCAACTGTTCAAAATCAACATAATTAGCTATCACTTTTCCACTTATTTTTTTTAATGAATTCAAACCGTCAGTAGTTTTTAAATTATCAAATAATGCATGACCATCTATACATTCTAAAGACTCTAAGTCGCTAGCATAGTTTAAATTACTAAAGTAAGCATTTCTTCCTATAGATTTCAATGAATTTAGACCAGTAGCACTTGATAGTCTGTAAAACCAAGCATCACCATTAATCTCTTCTAAAGACAAAAGACCAGCTGCATCCGTTATATGTTCAAAGTGAGCATCATCTCCAATATATTCTAAAGATTCTAATCCATTAGTAGAAACAAGACTTGGAAACCAAGCAGCACCCTCAATGTATTTTAAAGAACTTAGATCTTGTGCTGATGTTAAATTAGGAAAATAAGCTATACCGCCAATATACATTAAAGAATCTAGTCCTTTAGAATCTTTTAAATTAGATAAATCAAGATCTTCGCCTACATATTCTAAAGAGGTTAAATTTAAGGTTTCTGTTAAGGAACTAAAATTAGCATTACCTCTTATTTCTCCTAAAGAATCCAAACCTTCGGAGTTAGATAAATCATTAAAATAGCAATCCCCTGCTATTCCTTTCAAAGAATCTAAATTTAAAGCACTAGTAAGTTTTCTAAAATCTGCATTACCAAATATAAATTGTAAATTAGAAAAACAGGTTGGAACAGTCTTTGAATTCCAAATTAAATCACCATGAAATACAAGTGTTTCATCTTTTGATATCATCAACTTTAATAGCAATTTTTTCTTCATCGATGTTATAAATAGTAGCTATATTTTTTTATTATTACGTAATTTTTTTATTTCTTCAATTCTTGGATCTTTTTCCCAACCAAAGCCTTCAATATTATATTCAATTTCATACAAGAATCTAAGTTCTGCATTGGTGAACTCCATATTTTCTTTTTGTTTCTTTTCTAGTATTGTAAGCATATTCATATCTTTAACTTTTGCAAATATTTATCTTTATCTTCAAAATCATTTAATTTTTCTTCTAATATTTTCTCCATATTAGCTTCTAAATTCTGATCTTTTGAAATTCCTCTAACCTCACCTATTTCTTCTTTACCATTCATTCTAATAGCAATGCGGGGATTGTTATATTCATCATTTTTATCTTTTGTATAATAAATGTAAAAGTCTCCGTTTTCTAATTGAGATTTTGCTACTTCTTCTCCTGCTGTACACCAACCAGTATTTTTCCCTTGAAGTGATTTCCATAAATGATGATAGTCACTTCCCATATCATATCTAATCCAAACACCACTTGTCTCTTCACTATTTTCTTCTAAACTATAAGCATTTCTTAAATAATAAGAATATAATTTTTAAAACTCTCCCCCGTTTTCTAAAGCTTGTTCTTCTATTTCGGTTAGTTCATTTTTTCCCATTTGATGACTTAGAGTATTATATACTTGAGCTAGTACCTCTCTATTTAAATCTATATAAGGCTCCACTGTTGTCTTAGTTCTTTTGGTAAATTCATTTTTTTCTTTATCAAATTTTCCCAGTTTTAACATACCAGTAAAGGTATAGTTTTTAAACCACATTGGATACATAGCATCATCACTACAAAGGTACTCTATCCAACTATCAAGTGAATTTTTTTGGTCTTTTTGTATTGTTATCAACATTTTAGACTTCATATCTTCAGCTATTTCAATAGTACCATAGCCCATCTCTCTTGCTATTTTTGTTGTGAAGCTATATATGATTCTGGTAATTCATCAATAATATACTTATCATAATATAACTGTTTTAAAATATCCATTTTGTGTTTATTATTTTTAGTCATATTATGGATTCTTTCAAGTCTAAGCATATATTTATCTATCTTTTTTTCACCGGGGTATCACTTTTTTCTGCTGTATGCATAACGATATCTTCTAGATGCATATTTTTATTTAAGTAGTTTAAAAATTCTTCCCCATTTTGATATTGCATAAGTTCTCCCCCCTTGGCTATTACTATATCATATTTTTGTTCGAAAAACTACTTATTTTTCGCATTTTTGCTAATAATAATTTGACTTTATCACTTATCTATGGTAAAGTTAATAAGCAGAACGAAGAAATAAAGGAGGAGAAATTATGGCAATTAAAGTTACTAATAAGAAACCTTTAACAGGAAATAAAAGATCACACGCTCTAAATGCTACTAAAATGCAACAAAAAGCCTAACTTACAAGTTGTAAGATTAGAAGATGGTACTAAGGTTAGAATGAGTGCTCGTGAAATTAGAAATATGCGTAAACAACAAGCAGTTGTTGTTGAAGCTGCTTAAAAAAAGAGATAAATTTTAAGGTTTATCTCTTTTTATTTTTCTAAATAGTCAGCCCCTTTATGAGGTTCTTCAAATAATAAATCGTTAAAGTTTTGTTGTCTTAAAGCTTCATAGATAACAATTGCTACACTATTACTAACATTTAAGGCTCTAACATTATCACTCATTGGTATTCTAAGACAATGTGCTAAATCATCTTTTAATATTTCTTTAGGAATACCAGTAGATTCTTTTCCAAATATAAAGTACTGATTAGTATTAGTATCACTATAATCAAAACTAGTATGTGGCTTTCTACCATATCTAGTTAAATAGTAATAAACTCCTTTATTCTTGTTCTTAAATTCTTCAAAATCATTATATTCTTCATAGTTTAATTTATCAATATAATTAACACCACTTCTTTTAAATGATTATCATCAAGAACAAAACCATATGGTTTAATTAAATGAAGCTTAGTATTAGTAGCAACACAAGTACGCATTATATTACCTGTATTTTGAGGTATTTCTGGTTCAAATAAAACAATATGATTCATCTTTAAATACCTGTTGAATACTTTCTAATAAATTTAATAGCTTCATCAACTGTTAATTTGGTAGTATCAGTAGAATCTAAATAAGATACTATTTTACCCCCTTCGAAAGCTAAGAATAATGGAGTATCAGTTATACTACTACCATCACCATATGTTTGAAAAACACTATTTATATATTCTTCTTTAGCTGCTATATCTTGTAAATCAATATAAGTAATAGCTGTTTGTAATCCTTTTTTAGCAACTCTTTTCTTTAAAGAAGTATCAAAACTACGACATTCATTATCATTAGCTACACACATATAAACTACTCCATCTGGATTTTCTAAAACAAAGTGATCAAGTTCAGTAGTAGTTATTTCTGATACAGTATTTCTAAGAACTGGAATAGTACTTTTATAATCTTTATAAGTTTGATACCAACTAGCAGCATATAATACTAAAGCAATAACTACAACATAAATAATTGTTATATAATTTTTTTTTTTCTTATTTTTTTGAAACATTTCATCCATAATTATTTACATTTTATCATAGTTTTCTACTTTGAAAATGACTAACTTAATAGTTTCAAAAAACTATGTTTTATATCATTTAAATTCATCTAGACTAATTAACTAGCTTTTTATTATAAGCATAAATTATAAAAGGAAGGTGAAAATATGAATTATAGAGTAAATAATAATGAAAGAGGTTTTGTTCCTTTTATAATTGGTGGTGCTCTAGGTTACGGAATCGGTACTTACACTAGACCTAATTATCAGTTTTATCCGGTATATTATCCTCCAGTATATTATCAACCATATCCAGTATATCCTTACTATAGACGGTGACATCCTCCCCCGCCTAAAGAGGTGGGGGCTTCCTTTTCGTACAAAAAGCGAACAGTCGGTTCTCGTTCGATAATACCAATGTACTAAGCATAAGCGAGCTAACCCCCGTGTGTCCCACGGTTTATTTTGTTTTAAGTTATGCGAGAACTAACCGCATACCCTCGTTTCTTATATTTATTGCAGCGTTTATATCCCTATTGTGATGTGTTCCACGTTCGGGACAATCCCACGCTCTGATACTCAAGTTTTTCGTTGCAGTATTTTTGTAACCACAAACGTTACAAATCTGACTGCTTGCAAAAAACTTATTTACCTTTACAAGTCTTTTGCCTGTTTCTTCAAGTTTGTATTTCAGAAAAGTAACAAACATTCCCCAGCCATCATCAGTAACAGATTTACCAAAGTTCAGCGACTGCGACATTGCTTTCATATCAAGATTTTCAATGCACACACAATCATAAGCATTGGCTATCTGCCTTGACTGTTTATGTAGAAAATCTTTCCTTTGATTTGCAACTTTTTCATGAAGATTGGCAACTTTAATTCTTTGCTTGCTACGATTTTTAGAGCCCTTTTGCATGAGTGATAATTTTCTTTGCTCACGTTTCAGACGTTCTTCCGCTTGCCTGTAATATCTTGGATAAGCAGGCTCGTTTCCGTTGCTATCCTTATACAATCCGTGCATTGAAAAATCAAGTCCTAAAAAATCATGTAGTTCTTGTTCTTGTATTTGGTTTTCATACTCAAACAAAACACTAGCATAATATTTACCACTTGGAGTTTGACTTATAGTCACGGATTTCAATTTATAATTAGACAAGATAAGTCTGTGTTGCTTTAGCTTTACAAGTCCGACTTTTGGAAGTTTCAGAAAGCCATTATCAATAGATATATTTCCGTTTACACAATTTGTTGTATAGCTTCTGCGATTGCTTTTCTTGGACTTGAATTTTGGAAAACCGATTTTGGTGTTTCTAAAAAAACTGTTGTACGCCATTTGCAAGTTCATTTGAGCGTTAGCCAAAGCAAGACTGTCAACCTCTTTCAACCACGGAAATTTAGACTTTATACTGTGCAGGCGTATTATTCAGCTTTTGCTTTGTTTCCTCATAATAATTAATTTTATCTGATAACATTTGATTATAGATAAATCGGACACAGCCGAAAGTTTTAGTAAGTATTATTTGCTGTTCTGCATTTGGATATATTCTGAATTTATATGCCTTATTCAATGTTTCTCACCTTGACTTTCTATATATTTTCGTATCACTTCAATCGGTGCACTGCCTGTGGTAAGCAGACAAAAACTCTGACTTCAAAAATGTTCTTTCCAAAGCTTTTGACGTATTTGCGGAAATTCTTTCTTCAAAAGTCTACTGCTCGCACTTTTGTATGCGTTTATGAATTTGTTTATCTCTGTATTTGGATGTGCTTTGAAGAGAATATGCACATGATCTTTATCGTGGTTCCATTCTTGTAATGTAATATTGTATTTCGGTGATATGTACTCAAATATTTCCTTTGCTCTATCCGATATGTTGTCATCAAATACTTTTCTGTGATATTTTACAACAAGTACAAGATGATAGCACATCAAAAAATGCTGAATGTGCATTATTGTCTAATTTTATCGCATATCACCTTTTCTTTATCGACTGACTTCCATTTCGGTAAATTGATAAGTTATATTATTATTATCAAGAATATTTCTTAACTGCGCAATATATTCAGCATTAGCATCATTACTACCACTCTTACCACCTGCACCTGTATATTTACAAAAAGCAAGTCCACCACCTAAATGAGCTTCGTTATTTTTATTACTAGCACTCTTATATAAAGGATCTGCTCCTGCTGTCACATCACAAGATAACATCTTAGCTTTAGATAATACTCTTCTATAACTTCCTTCTTTTTCATCTAATAATAAGCAGATATCTGCAATAGTATTAACAAAGAAGTGGGACTCCATACCAGTTGAGCCCATACTGCCAATTTCTTCTTTATCAGTAAGGATTACACAAGTAGTCTTTTTAGGTTTATCAACTTTTAAAATAGATTCTAAACAAGCATAAGAACAAGACCTATCATCTTGACCATAACCAATAACCATACTTCTATCAAGTCCTAAATCTCTTGCTGGAAAAGCTGGTACTATTTCAAGTTCACTAGAGATAAAATCATCTTCTAAAATAGCATATTTTTCTTTAAGTATAGCTAAAACATTCTTCTTAACTGCTTCTTTTTCTTCACCTTTTAAACTTTTACTACCAACTAAAACATCTAAGTCTTCTCCTTCAATAACTAAAGATGCAGTCTTTTTTCATTTGATCTTTAGCAAGATGAATTAATAAATCAGTAATACCTACTACTGGATCACTACTATCCTCACCAATATTAACATTTATTTTACTACCATCTTTTTTAACTACTACGCCATGAATGGCTAATGGAATAGTAACCCATTGATATTTTTTAACCCCACCATAATAGTGTGTATCAAGATAAGCTAAGTTATCATCTTCATATAAAAGGATGAGGTTTTAAATCAAGTCTTGGTGAATCAATATGAGCTCCTAAGATATTAATACCATCTTTGATGTTTTCTTCTCCTATTACAAATAGAGCAACTGATTTACCTCTATTATTAACATAGACTTTATCTCCACTTTTTAAGTTGCTAACATCATCTAAGTTTTGGAATCCTGCTTCAATTGCCTTATTAATGATATAGCTTGCACATTCCCTTTCTGTTTTACAACTACTAATAAACTCTTTGATAACCATCTGCAAATTTCATTAAATCATTAAGTTCACTTTCACTATATTTATCCCAATTATTTTTCATATTTCTATCCTCCATTACTAGTATAACAAAATATCAGAAAAAGTATAAAGATTTAATTAACATATTTTGACAATTTTATAGCTTATAGTCATTAATGAAGAGAAAAATGACATATTTTGATTATAGGTGATATTCTTTGAAAAAATTCTTATTAATTATTATTATTTCAACTATTTTTTATCCCTTTACAGTACTTGCAACAGATACATCTAAAAGTTCTATTGTTATGGATATAGATAGTAATAGAGTTTTATATGAGAAAAATGCTAATGAGAAAAGACTAATCGCATCTACTACTAAAATAATGACTGCTCTTTTTAGCCCTTGAGTCTAATAAGATGGATAACTTGGTAGAAGCTAAGGAAGAAATATTAAAAATGTATGGAACTAGTATCTATCTTAGTCTACATGAAAAAAATGAAATTAAGAGACTTAGTCTATGGTTTAATGCTTAGAAGTGGTAATGATGCTGCTATAGTTATCGCTACATATCTCTCTGGTAGTGAAGAAGAGTTTGTCAAAAGATGAATAAAAAAGCGAAAGAAATTGGCATGGTTAACACTACTTTTCAAAATGCTCACGGACTAGATGAAGAGACTAAAAACTATTCTACTGCTCATGATATGGCTCTTTTATCTAGTTATGTTTATAAAAATTTCAAAGAATATAGAACTATTACTAAGACTTATAAGTATCAAGTACAAACAGAGGAGAAAAGTTATCTTTGGTATAATAGAAATAAACTTTTAAAACAATATGAGTTTTGTACAGGGGAAAAAATGGCTATACCCCTAGTGCTGGTAAAACCCTAGTAACTACTGCTAGTAAAGATAATCTTAATTTAACTATTGTTACTTTAAAAGATAGTAATGAATATAACACTCATAAGGAATTATATGAGTTAATGTTTAATAAATATAAATATTATAAATTAGTTGATAAAGATAACTTTAATATTGATAATAAAAAGCTAAAAGATAAAGTATATATAAAGAATAGTTTCACTTACCCATTAACTAATGAGGAAAAAAGAACATATTATGATAGATACTAAGGTAGATACAAGTATCAAAAAAAGGTAAGGTTGGTTATATTAGTATTAAACTTTATAATAAAGAAATTGGTAACATTAAAATCTATCTAAAAGAAAAAAAGAGTCAGAAGAAAAAGCTCTTTGGATTCCTAAATCGTTAGCAAGCTAAATTTATATATTCTTAGAAATATCTGTAATTGATGTAAATTCAATGCATAGAAACCATCTTTTTTATCACTAGCTATTTTCGTTTTCAACTAGATAATCGGTTAATTTACTATTTTCTTTTAACTATACCGTTTTCTTTATCAAGAGATTTTTCCCAAGTTTTTTCCATTTCATACTTAAAGAACTCAATCATTGGCGACAAATCATCTTCTTCATCAAACTTCTCAAAGAGCAGCATAGTAATATTTCTTATCTTCATCATAAACAATAAGTGGTGGGAGATTATTTATCATTAAAATATAATTAGTAAGCGTTCTGCCTAACCTTCCGTTGCCATCAGCAAAAGGATGAACTTCTTCTATAACATTGTGAAAATAGCTAGCTATCTTTATAACACTTTCTGTATCTGATTTTGAAACACTAGTTACTTCTTCCACCAGATTTTGAATATCTAATTGTACGTCCGCTGCAGATGAACCAACCTCATTTCTTCCCGTAACATAATCGTGTTTTTTATATTCTCCTGGTCTTTCCTCATTAACCAAGTATCTTCTTTCATCATAAGTTCCTTTTGTAAGCAATTTATGTATCTTTTAATAAATTCTTCACTTATTGGTTCTTTAGCTATAATTTTATTTATTAAAAATTCAAAACAATGCTTCTGATTAGTAATCTCATAAAGAGTCCTTAAATCGCCAGTAAAATTTATTACTTTACCATTTTCAAATATTTCTCTTGTATCGTGATATGTAATTTCAGAGTTTTCTATTTTTCCCTGAATTATATGCAAAAAAAATACTAAAACTGTCTAAGACTGTTTTTAGTTTTTTCTGGGCTATCAATTTTTCCTTTTCTGCCAGTATTCTATAACTTCTTTATATGTATATTTTTGGTAATTTCATAGAATCATCCCTCTCATTTGCTAGTTTCTAGTATATCACAATTATACTAGAAACTATGGATTAATTTTGATTAAGTCTAATTAAATTAATAGATGGTCTATCAAACAATCTAAAGTCATACATTAATACCTACTCCACTACTAATATAAAATTTAGTGTTATTTATATCGTAATAACCATTCTTATATTTTTAGCACCATTTCTTGTAGTAAGTGAACCAATTAGTGGTAGTCTTACCTCTCCTAAGTGAGAGTGTCCTGCAAAAGCAAGATCAACACTATGTCTTGTTAGAACATCATCTATAGAATCAGGCTTTATGCATCATTAAAATAGAATAAATATTATCGTTTTTCAACTCACTATTATAGTAACTTAATAATGTATCTAAGTTTTGATTATCACTATTTAATCCCATTAACAAAATAGCATCATCTTTTTGATATATTAAATCATAACTATTATCTAAAAAATAGTAAAACCAACATCTTTTAAAATAAGAGAAGTCTCTTCAGTATCATTTTCTCCTAAAACAGCATATTTTTAAACTACTAGCTGATAATTTTTTAATTCTTTTATCAATTTTTTTTCTTTCTTCAGTAGTTAATTCTTTACCATCTAATAAATCTCCGGTAAAAAGTAATAAGTCTGGTTTACTCCTATTTATTAATTTAACAGTTTCACTAACCATCTCATCTCGAGCATT